>ERZ791921.27-NODE-27-length-135566-cov-12.869841_pt1 | contig 135566 bp, 120 predicted proteins | sample MGYA00510135_ERZ791921 | MGnify/ENA primary metagenome ERZ791921 (study PRJEB30046, sample SAMN00792070) | human gut metagenome | study: EMG produced TPA metagenomics assembly of the A metagenome-wide association study of gut microbiota in type 2...
GTTCTGCGAAAGCGTAACACCATCGGCGGAGCCGTAAACCGGAGAAGCCCTAAAATGCGTTTAGCGAAGCGGCTAGCATTTTGGGGCTTCGACAACCCCTTCGGGGTCTGAAAGGGGCGAGCAGCCCCTTTCTCGTGGATCCAGCGCGTCGAAATCGCTGGTGCTTTTCTGGTTCTCTTTTGGCACGCAAAAGAGAACTTAGCCCCGCGTAACCACGCTCTCCCCCCGCGCCACCAGCGCGCAATGTCGTTTCCCTTTTTCGCACGCCCCGTTTTGCATCAGCTATTACGCTTTCGATTGATTTGCCGCCAGAGCAATACTCAGCTGTGCCACATCCGACGGCGACACGCCGGGAATGCGTCCCGCCTGCCCCAAGTTTTTCGGGCGGATGCGGTCCAGCTTCTCGCGGGCTTCCAATGTCAGGCCGGTGAGCTCTGTGTAAGAGAAATCCTCCGGGATGAGGGTCTTCTCGTGGCGGGCCACCTCGTGTATCATCCGGTCCTGCCGGGCAATGTAACCCGCGTACTTGATTTCAGTTTCCAGACGCTCAGCCAACATGGGCGTGATGCCCTCACCCCAGCCGATCATGCCCGCGATGAGCGGATAGTCGATCTCCGGCCGGCGCAGCAACTCTTCGGCAATGCCGCCCTCTGCGGCCGGGGCGAGGCCCGCCGCTTCCATCGCGGCGCGCAGGTCCGCCGTGCGCAGATGGGCGTCATGCAGACGGCGGCGCTCTGCGTCCAGCACAGCCTGCGTCTGCTGGTACTTTGTCCAGCGGTCATCCTGCACGAGGCCATATTCCCTGCCGATGGGCGTCAACCGGGTGTCGGCGTTGTCCTGACGGAGGGTCAGACGGTACTCGCTGCGGCTGGTCATCATCCGGTAGGGGTCCATGACGCCCTTGGTCACAAGGTCATCCACCAGTGTGCCGAGATAGCTCGACTGCCTGGGCAGGATGAGCTGGCTTTCGCCCAATGCGTTCCGGGCAGCGTTCAGACCGGCCAGCAGGCCCTGCGCGGCGGCTTCCTCGTAGCCCGAGGTGCCGTTGAACTGTCCCGCACCGTAGAGGCCCCGCACCACCTTGCTTTCCAGCGTGGCTTCGAGGCTGGTGGGGTCTACGCAGTCGTACTCGATGGCGTAGGCCGGGCGCATGATCTCAATATTCTCGAAGCCCTTGATGCTCCGGTAGAATGCATTCTGCACATCTTCCGGCAGACTGCTGGACGCACCCTGCAGATACATTTCCTCGGTGTTCTCGCCGCAAGGCTCCACGAAGATGGGATGCCGGTCCTTCCCTGCAAACCGCACTACCTTGTCCTCGATCGACGGGCAGTAGCGCGGGCCGACGCCCTCGATCATGCCGCCGTAGAGCGGGCTGCGCTGGATATTATCCAGAATGATCCTGTGCGTCTCAGGGTTGGTGTAGGCGATCCAGCACTCCACCTTGTTGTGCATAGGGGCATCGGTCATGAAGCTGAAGGGCTGAAGCTCATTGTCCGGGTCGCCGGGCTGGCATTCCAGCTTAGAGAAGTCGATGCTCCGCCGATGCACGCGGGCAGGCGTACCGGTCTTGAAGCGGCGCAGCGGCAGACCGGCGGCCTTCAGGCTCTCGGTGAGGGCGTTGGCCGCGTGCATCCCGTCGGGGCCGGAGGCGTACCATGCATCGCCCACAAAAATTTTTCCGCCGAGGTTGGTGCCGGTGGCGATGACCACGCACTTTGCGCCATACTCCCCGTTCAGCTGGGTAACGACGCCCTTCACATGGCCGTCCTCCACCTCGATGGAAATGATTTCCGCCTGATGGATAGCCAGCCCCGGCGTCAGCTCAAGGGCGTGCTTCATATATTCATGATAGCGCTTGCGGTCGGTCTGGACGCGCAGAGCGTGGACAGCGGGACCTTTGCCCTTGTTGAGCATCCGGCTCTGTAAATAGGTGGCATCTGCCGCAAGGCCCATCACGCCGCCAAGCGCATCTAATTCGCGTACCAACGTGCCTTTTGCTGTGCCGCCGATGCTGGGGTTGCAGGGCATATTGCCGATGGCGTCCAAGCTCATAGTGAACACCGCCGTCTTTGCGCCCAGCATCGCGGCAGCATGGGCCGCCTCAATGCCCGCATGTCCGGCACCGATGACGATAACGTCGTAGTCTCCTAAATGGTTCATACTTTCCTCTATTTGCAACATAAAATCTTCGGCGAAGCCGTAAATCGGAGAAACGAGAAAAAAGCGTTTAGCGAAGCGGCTAGCTTTTTTCCGTTTCGACTTCTCCTTTGGGGTCTGAAAGGGGCGATCAGCCCCTTTCTCGTGGATCCAGCGCGTCGAAATCGCTGGTGTTTTTCTGGTTCTCTTTTGACATCAAAAGAGAACAATTCCACTTAACGTAAAAGCGCTCTGCCCCGCGCACAGGCGCGCAACGATACTGTCCTTACTTTCCCACACAGAACCGCTCAAATACCTCGTTAATGACCGCCTCCGAGGCGTTCTCCCCTGTCAGCTCGCAAAGTGCATCCAGCGCGTCGTCCACGCAGACCGACACAGCGTCCAGCCCGAGCCCCTGCGCGGCGTCCAGCGCTCCGGCTACGGCATCCCGGGCGCGGGTGGCGGCAGAAAGCTGCCGCTGTCCCGAGAGGCTGGCGGCGTGGGGGTCGATTTGGTTGGTCCCCAGCAGGCGGGCTACCGCCGCCGCGATGACCTTCCGCGCCCCCTCTTCCTGACAGCAGACCGGCAGCACCATCGCAAAATAGGGTGCGATGAGCTCTGCGTCAAACCGGGTGGGCTTGTCCTCTTTATTGACCAGCGCGATGGCCGGACGACCCCCGCAGCGCTGAGCCAGCTCCAGATCCTCCCGGGTCGGGCGCTCCGAGCCGTCGAAGACGGCGAGGATAATCCCCGCCTCGTCCAGCTTCTTCCAGCTGCGGCGGATACCTTCGGCTTCTATCTCGTCTTCCGTCTGACGCAGACCGGCAGTGTCGAAGAGATTCAGCCGGACGTCGCCCAGCTGAACAGCCTGCTCCACCACGTCGCGAGTGGTTCCGGCCACCGGCGTGACAATGGCCCGGTCAAATCCGGCCAGCAGGTTGAGCAGGGTGGATTTGCCCGCATTGGGCTTGCCCACGATGGCACAGTCCACGCCCTCGCGGAGGACAGCGCCCGCATCGTAGCTCTGGATGAGGGCGTCCAGCTCCTGCTCTACCCCGCCTAAGACCTCGCACAAGTGGCTCTGGCTCAGTTCCGGGACATCTTCCTCAGGGAAATCCACCCAGGCGGCCAGATGGGCCTGCAAGGCCGTCAGAGCATCTTTCTGGGCCGCTATCTTCCGGGCCAGCACACCGTTCAGGGAGGCATTTGCCAGCGCGGCCCCCTGTCGGCCATCGGCGGAGATGATGTCCATGACGGCTTCGGCCTGGGTCAGACTGAGCTTGCCGTTCAGGAAAGCACGGCGGGTGTACTCGCCGGGAGCGGCAGGCGACGCGCCCGCCGCAATGCAGGCTTCCACCAGCCGCCGGGCGACAGCACTGCCGCCGTGGCAGGAAAGCTCCACCACATCCTCGCCGGTGTAGCTGTGGGGCGCGCGGAAAAACAGCGCCACGCCCTCATCGAAAGCCTCTTCCCCCTCCACGAACGCACCGAACATGGCCGTATAGCCTTTGGCGTCCGCGACTTTTTTGCCTGGGTTGGCCGGACGGAACACCTTCGCTGCCACTTCATAGCTTTCCGGGCCGGACAGCCGCACGATGGCGATGCCGCCCGCACCCGGAGCGGTAGCAATGGCCGCAATGGTCGAATGCTGCATCTTCTCCCCTCCTTATGAGCAGATGAATACAGTATATTCTACCACGAACCGCCAAAAAAAGAAATATGCTGCGCAAAAAAGCGGCACACCGCCGGAGAGTCCGGCAGTGTACCGCTTTTGCATTTTATCCTCGGGTCTTCCCGGCAAGGCGATAGTGCTCTTCCTTTGCCAGATACATCCGTGTTTCGGCCGATTTGACGAGGACTTCCATGTCGATGCCGCCCGCGCTGTGAGTCGCTGTACCCACGGCCACCGAGTAACCGGCCTCGTCCACCTCCTGCACCAGCTTGTGGATGAGCGCGCGCATCTCTTCGGCGCTCTTGTCCATCGCAAAGGCCACGAACTCATCGCCGCCCACACGGTAGCTGTACTTTTCGCCGAAGATGTCCCGCACCTTGGCTGCCACGGTCTTGAGCATCTCGTCGCCTGCCGCGTGGCCCCGGGTGTTGTTCAGCTCATGCAGGCCGTTCACGTCCAGATAAACACAGCTCAGCGTGCTGCTGCAGTGCATCGGGTAGTCGTGCATCTGGCTCTCGTGGGCGTTGCGGTTTTTCAGGCCGACGTTCAAGTCCGTCTCCGCGATGCCCAGCAGCTTGTGCCGGATGGAAAAATTTTCGTGCATCGAGAGCATGATAAAGGTGGATATGATGCAGGACACCGCACCAAACACCATGCCGTCCAGAATATCAACCGGGAGTGTCTCTTTACTCTTGAACAAAAAGCAGGTCAGGATGAAAACACCATCGAAAAAGACGACATTCAAGATATGCTGGATGGGCCGCATGACAAAGAGCAGCGGCACTGCCAGCAAGAACGCAATAAAGCTCACCGTAGGAGTATCGGGAGAAGGATGGATGCCCAGATAGATGCCCAGCACATAGAGCAAAGCCTCAAAGGCGTACATCAGCCAGGTCAGCAGCAGGCCGTTTTTTCCCGGGAATGTCCGGTTGACCGCCTGCAGGCCCATGCACACGGCCAGCGCTATCATATAGGCCAGCATATTGGGCCTCAAAAATTCCAGAACCCCAGACAGTATCCATAAAACTGTAAGAAACGCACAGGCTATCCCCAGGTAGGCCGTCACACGTTGGCGGTTGGAGCGCTGTATATCCGGCAGACAGGCTTTGTACTTCTCCCGTGACATCTCTGCATACAGCAGCAGCCTTCGCAATGCTTCCATAGCCATCCTCTTTTCAAACCGCATTCGTCCCCGCACTGCACGAGGGCGCACTTTCCCCTTTATTCTGCGGGTTTTTCTTATTTTATCATGAAGCTCCCAAAAAGAAAATATCCAGCGCATTCCAGCGTTTATTTTCTATGATATGCTAAAAAGAGGCAATTAAATTTAGCCATATTACCCATTGATCCTTCACTTTATCGTGCAGCAAAAAAGGGTGTGCAACCCCTGAAAGGCTGCACACCCCGCTGCGTGTGAAAGAAAAATCAGAATGCGGAAATATCGGCCGTAGTGATGGCCTTGCCGGGCAGGGTGCGGCTGTCGGCGTTCTCCGACAGAGCCAGCTTGCCCTCGCGCAGCAGCTTGACGGCCTTCTCGTGGTCAGCAGCGTTCCAGTTGTTGCCCACGAGCTTCCAGTTGTTGTCCACATGCGGCTCGATGGTGCCGCCCTTGACGGTGCGGATGTACTCGCCCAGCAGTTCGCGGATGCCGCCCACATCGCCGCGCACGTCGATCTCCAGCAGCTTGGGCAGCTCGTCGCCCTCCTTGAAGATGTCGGCATAAGCCAGCAGCTGGGTGGTGGCACGGTAGTTGTTGACGGCCACCACGAAGCTGTCATCGTCCTCCACCGGACGGCCATCCATCCAGGTCAGGTTCTGGATGCGGTTGCCGGGCTGCTTGGAGATGTCGAGGTCATACTTGACGCCTGCAAAGGCATCGTACAGGTAATAGCGGACGGAAGAGTCGAATGCGATGGTCACATCGCCCGGCTCCCAGGTCTTGAAGAAGGCAGCAGACCACTCCATGAACTGACGCAGCTGCCAGCCGTTCATCTGCAGCTTGTACAGGGTGTTCTGGTAGGTGTAGATGCTTGCCATGTCGCACTTGCGGATGGTACCCTCGCGCATCTGGGAGGTCATGGAGGTCAGAGCCGTTGCGGACACCTGAGCGTCGGTGTAGTACATCTGTACTTCGTTGATGAAGTCCAGCAGAGCGGTATCCTGCACCATGGCCTGCGGCAGGCAGTCGATCTCGTTTTCGGGGGCCAGATCACCGCCGACCAGCTGGCCGATGGGGGTCACGGCGTCGTCCTTGGCGCGCTGGTCGTACTCTGCCAGCAGAGCAGTCAGCTCGGGGTCGGGAGCGTAGTCCTTGATGGTCAGGTTCTCAGAGGTACGGTCCTTCACCTTCCACTTGCCGTTCAGGCCGCGCTCGAGATAGACGTGGATGTCGGAGACAGTGGCGCCTGCATTCTTGTTCTCGACCACCAGCACGCCGTTGATCATCTTGTTGGGGATGCTCTTGTGGCCGTGAGCAGCGACGATGACGTCGAACTCAGGGCAGGCATTTGCCAGGTCGGTGACGCCGGAGCCATAGACGCCGTACTCATTGTCAACATCCATATGCATAACGCCGATGATGACATCCACATCGTTCTTGATCTTATCAATGATCTTGCGGCTCTCGTCCACCGGGTTGGTAACAGTCCAGCCCTCGAGGTTCTTGGCGTCCCAGCGGGTGATGTTGGGAGTGACCATACCGATGACGCCGATCTTGACGCCGCCCTTTTTGATGATGGTGTAGCCGTCAGCCAGAGGCTTGCCTTCGGGGCTGTAGACGTTGCCGGTCAGCACCTTGGCCTTCTGCTGGGAGAGCACCTTTTCCAGCGTGGCCATGCCATAGTTGTACTCATGGTTGCCGGTGACGTAGACATCGTAGCCGATGGCGTTCTGAGCAGCGATCATGGGGTGGACATCGTCGTTCAGGAACAGTTCAGCGGAGTTTGCCTGAATGGTGTCGCCTGCATCCACGACCAGCGTGGTCTTGGTGCGGTTCTCCTTGATGGCAGTTGCCTGCTGGGCCACGCTGCCGGAGGCGTCAGCCTTGTTGGCGGCGTAATCCCAGGGGTCAAACTTACCGTGGGTATCGCTGGTGGCAAGGATCTGCAGGTCCATGCTCCACAGGTCTTTGATGCCGGCAGCGGAAGCAGCCGGGACCAGACCGCTCATTGCGGCGGCGGTAGCCGATGCACCGGCCACACGCAGGAAATTACGGCGGGAAATCTTATTCTGTTCCATAATAATTCCTCTCTTTTTTGCTTGGTATACACTCCGAAGCATTTGTAGCTCTAGTATAAGGCTTGCCGACATTGTTTTACAATGTACAAGTAGGAGAAAAATTTCTTCCGGAATTGGACATATTCTCCAAATTTCCGATAAGAACGACTTTTCTTTCGAAATTATTCTTTCAGATTCGCTTTTCATCGTAAACCATCTTCATGCAAAAGATGTGTAAATTTATAGTGTGCCTCATACACAAAAAGACCCTCCCCTGCACGGCTTCCGCCATGCGGGAGAGGGTCTTATCATTCAGCTTTTACAGCTCGATCTTGCCGAAGCTCAGATCAGCGAAGTCATCCACACGCTCGGTGCGCTTGGGTGCCACAGGGGCAGCATTCTCGGCATCGCGCGGGGTGTAGGTGCGCTCAGGCACATTAGAGCGGTAACCGCCCCGGCCGCCATTGCCATTGCGCGGGCCGCGGCCATTCCGGTCACCATGGCGCTCGCCGCCGCGATGATAGCCGCCGCTGCGGCCATTGCCGTTGCGGTCACGGCCGCCGCGGGGTCCGCGGGGACGTGCATTTGCGCTCTCAGCCACAGCGTTGGGGTCGGTGGAGTAGATGACCACACGGCGGTCACGGCCCTCGCCCTTGCTCTCGCTGCGGACGCCCTCCATCTTGCCGATGGCAGAGTGGATGATGCGGCGCTCGTAGGGGTTCATGGGCTCCATGGCAAAGCTGCGGCCAGTGCGGCGCACCTTGGCACCGATGCGCTGTGCCAGTGCGGTCAGGTCGCTCTCGCGCTTGTCGCGGTAACCGGCCACGTCGAGGCCCAGCTTGATGTAGTCGCCCTCGAGGCGGTTTGCCACGAGGCTTGCCAGATAGGACAGGCTCTCCATCGTCTCGCCGCGGCGGCCGATGAGGGCACCCATCTTCTCGCCGTCCAGACGGATGATGGTAGCCTCACCCTTCTGCACAGCGCTGAACTTGACGTCCTGTACGCCCATCTTCTCGATGACTTCCTGCAGGTAGTCCACAGCGGCCTTGACCTTGGCGTTTTCCTCGATGTTGATGGGGACTTCCACCTCTTCGCTCTCTGCGGCGGGAGCAGCCTGCTCTTCGGCAGGGGCAGCTTCCTCAGCGGGAGCAGCAGGCTCTTCCACAGCAGCGGGAACTTCAGGGGCAGTCTCTTCGACGACAGGCTCAGCCGCCACAGGAGCAGCCTTCTCCTCCACAACGGGAGTGGGCTCTTCAACGGGGGCAGCAGGAGCTGCCACAGGCTCGTCCGGCAGCTCGACGCTGACGCGGACCTTGGCGGGAGTGAGCTTCAGGCCCAGAAAACCGGTCTTCTGGGGCATTTCCAGCACTTCGTAGCTGACGTTGATGTCGTCCTTTTCCACGCCCAGCAGAGCGCAGGCGTTGGTGCGTGCTTCATCGACCGTCTTGCCGGTCGCTTCCTGCGTACGGATCATAACCGTCAATCCTCCTTTTTGTTCTGCAGCTCGCTCAGCGGGACAGTGCGCTCGTCCTTGTAGCGCTCAGCATCCTGCTGGCGGGCATACTCGAGGCGGCGCTTGTTCATCTCGCTGGCAGAGATGTTCTTTTCCACGACCTCACCGGTCTTCTCGTCCTTGACCTTGATGGTGGTGCTCTTCACGCCGCGCTTCTCTTCCTTCTTGCGGGAAGCGATCTCGGCCTTGACCTGTTCCTTCATCTTCTCGGGGTCATAGATCTTGCGCATGACCTGGGTCTGGACGGTCATCACGATGTTGGAAATGACGTAGTACAGAGAGAATGCGCAGGGAACGGTAAAGCAGAAGAAGACGTACATCAGAGGCATCATATACATGGTCAGCTTCATGCTGCCCTGCATCTCCTGGCCGGAGGCCTTCATGCTGATGTGGGTGGAGATGAACATGGTGACGACAGCCAGGATGGGGAAGATCAGCAGGGGCAGGTTGTCCGCTGCCAGGCTGTACTGCGGCACACGGGTCAGGTCGATGCCGAAGAAGTCCATATGCTGGCCGAACTCAGTGATGGTGTTCAGCTGGTCTGCGGTGAACACAGAGGTGACGGTGGACTCACCGGCCAGCACCTGTGCGATGATATTGGTGTCGCGGGTCACCTGAGTGAAGCTGATGCCCAGAGCGGTCATGGCATCGCCTGCGGCGGCAACGGCGTCGGCGCCGATGTGGAAGATGCGCTGCAGCGGGCGGTACACGACCTCGATGACGCCGAACATGACGAGGAAGTTGACCAGCATGGGCATACAGCCGGCGGTGGGCTTATAGCCGTACTCCTGCTGGAGCTTGAGCAGCTCTTCCTGCTGCTTTTCGGGCTTGTCCTTGTACTTTTTCTGGATGTCGGCGATCATCGGCTGGAAAGCGGACATCTTGGCCATGCTCTTCTGCTGGTTGAGCTGCAGAGGGATGCTGAGCAGGCGGATGACGATGGTGAAGATGATGATGTCCCAGCCGTAGTTCGGGATGAGGTTGTAGATCCACTCCATCACATAGCCGAGAGGTACACCGAGGATGTACAAAATATTCATGTCTCTGTCCATTCTGCCCCGCCTGTGGTGCGGGACGGTTATTTTTATCGTAGGACACGCCGCCCACAGTTCAGCACGTCACAAGAAGCATTATAATAGCATTTCCTCTCAGCCTCTCCTGATAGGAGAGGTGTCACGACGCAGGCGTGACGGAGAGGTTTTTCCCTCTTTTGTGTTCTTCCAAAGAGCATTGACAAAGAGGTCTTCCCCGCTTCAGCGCTCTTCCAAAGAGCATCAACGAAGAGGTTTTCCACTTATTTTTTGTGTCTGGTGGAAAACAGAGCCGAGACCGAGAGATGCCGGGCCGGATTTTTCCAGCGGCCCTTTTCCGGTACGGGGTCGTAGCCCCAGCGGCCCAGCGGATTGCACCGGGCGATGCGCCACGCCGTCAGCAGCAGCCCTTTGACGCAGCCGTGGGTGCGGATGGCCTCGATGCCGTACTGGCTGCAGGAGGGCGAAAAGCGGCAGTTCCGCCCCAGCCCCGGGCTGATGAACTTCTGGTAGAGCCGGATGAGCCCGCAGAGGGCTTTCTGAAAGATGCTCACGCCTCGGGCTTCCGGACCGGCGGCAGGGTGGCTGGGGGCTTTGCGCCCGGCTGCTTTGCCTTATCCGGCAGGCCGGCCTGGGCGAAGAGCTTTGCCACGATGGCGCTGAGCTGCCAGCTCTTGAGCCGGGGGGTCATGCCCCGGGCCACGAAAACGAGGTCATAGCCGCCGATGTTGTAGTCGAGGTGTTCGTCGATGGCGGCCTTCATAACGCGGCGGGCGCGGTTGCGCTGCACGGCGTGGCCGATCTTTTTGGTGGCCGTCAGGCCCACCCGGGTGCGCTTGCTCCGCGTTTTGAGCACGTAGAGCACCAGCGCCTGGTTGACATAGGACTTGCCGCGGGCATACACGCGGCCAAACTCGCCGTTGCGGCGGATGGGACGATAGCGCATCCTGTGCGCCTCCCTTCAGGTGATGTGGGAGCACCGCCCGAAAAAAAGCAATGCTCAGTGTTCAGTATAGCAAAAAAACGCCGACATGAAAAGCTCATCCGGGCGTTTTTTCTGCCAAATCTTTGACAGTTTTTTTAGGCAATGCGACTATTCACCGCAGCTTTCCGGCCTGTTTTCCCGAATGCCGGGTAAAAAAATAAGACCGCCAATCCAATATCAGCGGCCTTTTTGCGCATATTCCATTCTGCGCCGGACCTGATGCATACTGCTCAGGATCAGACGGTCAGGCTCTTGCGGCCCTTAGCACGGCGTGCGTTGATGACCTTGCGGCCGTTCTTGGTGCTCATGCGGGTCAGGAAGCCATGAACTTCCTTGCGCTGACGCTTCTTGGGCTGAAAAGTTCTCTTCATGGTGTATTTCCTCCGTAAAAACTCGTCCCCGGTATGGGGTCTATTCTGGTCCCAAAATGGGGACAGGCTTGCAATTCAACAGTATATCGCACACTATGGCCTTCTGTCAAGCATTTTTTTCGCTTTCCTTCAAACTTTTTTGAAAAACCTCTGTGGAGAAACTTTCAACTTTTTCACCCATTTCCCGTGGAAAACTTTTTATCCACAATATCTTGTGGCTTTTCTCTGCCTTGGACACAAGGCCGTTTCCCAGACGCAGGTATGTCTTTTTTATGTATTATAAATTACCTTATATAATATAGACGCAGGGGGATTTTTGTGGTATACTAACCTGGTATCAGCAGCATTGTTGAAAACTTCAATGGAGTGGATGTACTATGGATTCTTTCAAGGACGTTTTAGAGGCTGCCCAGAGCTACTGCAAGGCGCAGATGGCGGAGCCGACGTATAATCTCTATATCGACGGGTTGGAGCCTATCAGCTTTGAGGACTCCAGCCATATCACCCTCTCGGTGCGCAACGACTTCATCTGCAAGATCGTGACGGACCGTTATCTCGGCCTGCTCAAAGAGGCCTTCAAAACAGTGCTGGGCTTTGACGTGGACATCACCCTCGTCGTCCCCAGCACACCGCCCCACGAAGTGGTGCTGGCCCAGCAGTACGAGGCGAACCCCGCCTCCCCGCAGGGCAACTATGAATTCACCTTCGAGAACTTCATCAAAGGCCCATCCAACCAGTTTGCGTTTGCTGCGGCGCAGGCTGTTGCGGCCAACCCTTCCGGTGCTTACAACCCGCTGTTCATCTACGGCGGCTCGGGCCTCGGCAAGACCCATCTGCTGACGGCCATCCAGACCGAGATCAAGCGCACCCACCCCGACTTCGTCATCATGTATGTCACCTGTGAGCAGTTCACCAACGAGCTGATCGCGGCCATCCGCGCCGGCAGCACCGAGGACTTCCGGATGAAGTACCGCGTGGCCGACCTGTTGCTGGTGGACGACATCCAGTTCATCGCGGGCAAGGAGTCCACCCAGGAAGAATTCTTCCATACCTTCAACTCCCTCCACGATGCCCACAAGCAGATCGTCATCGCGTCCGACCGCCCGGCCAAGGAGATCAAGAGTCTGGAAGAGCGTCTGCGCACCCGCTTCGAGTGGGGCCTGACCGCCGACGTCCAGCCGCCGGATTTCGAGACCCGCGTGGCCATTGTCAAGCGCAAGGCGGAGCTTCTCCACCTCGACCTGCCCGAGGATGTGGCCGAATTCATCGCCAACCATCTGAAAAATAACATCCGCCAGCTGGAAGGCGCAGTCAAAAAGCTCAACGCCTACTATATGCTCGAGGGCATCCAGCCGGTCATCAGCGTGGCACAGAATGCCATCAAGGACATCCTCAACGAGACCCAGCCCGTGCCTGTCACCATCGAGAAGATCGTGGGCGAGGTATCCCGCACCTTCAACGTCTCCCCTACCGACATCCGCGGCACCAAGCGGAACGCCAATGTGGCCTCTGCCCGCCGCGTGGCCATCTACATCCTGCGCGAGGTCACCGGCATGAGCATGGAGGAGATCGGCCGGGAATTCTCGGGCCGTGACCATTCCACCATCGTCTACTCCCTCAAGACCATGGAGCGGGACATGAAGAATGACCAGCACCTGCGGGAGACGGTGAGCGACATCATCAAGAATGTGAAGGCTTAACGCACCGGAGCAGGCTTAAAAGTCATACTCATTCAGGGGTCAAACCCCAAAATATGGGGAGAAAGAGGAACAAAAAGGGGAAAATAGACCTAGATATTGTGGTGAAAAGCCGAAACTTTCCACTCTTTCCACATGGTTTTCAACATTCAACTTCCGTTTTTCACAGCGGATGTGGAAAGAACCACCGCTCTCCCCGATTCAACATTCCATTCACAGTTCCTCAACATCTCCGTGGAAAACCAAATCCCCGCATCCCGGCAAGGGTTTGCAGAGTTTTCCACATCTTCCCCACCCCCTACTACGATTACTACAACAAGTTCAATAAAGAAAACAGGTTTTTGCATCGGATCCCATGAGGAACGACAGCAAAACAGACGCAAAAAAGGAGAGAAGAAGATTTGAACATCATCTGCGACAAAACTCTTCTGAGTGCAGCCATTGACGGCGTATCCAAAGCAGTCACTCTGCGCTCTACCATCCCAGTACTGGAGGGCATTTTACTGAAGGCAGAAGGTTTCCAGCTGACCCTTACCGGCTACGACCTTGAAATGGGCATCGTGACCACCATCGAAGCCAATGTCAAAGAACCCGGTGAGATCGTGCTGAATGCCAAGCTGCTCAGCAGCATGATCAGCCGGATGCCGGCAGGCCAGATCACGATCCAGTCTGCCGATAATGGCAAAACCACCATCCAGAGCGGCGTGGCGCAGTTTGAGATCCAGTCCATGTCGGCCACCGATTTCCCTGAGCTGCCCAACACCGGCGCCGAGGAGACCCTGACCATCAAGACCGGCGTGCTCCGCGATATGATCGACCGCACCCTCTACGCCGTCAGCCAGGATGAGAAAAAACCTGCGCATACCGGTGAACTTTTTGAGATAGAGCCGGATAAAATGACCATCGTTGCACTGGACGGCTACCGTCTGGCCATCGTGGAGCGGCCCATCACTGCCGTCAAGGACATCCGCATCATCGTCCCCAGCAAGACCATGACCGAAGTGTCTCATCTGCTGCCCAACGACGACGAAGAGCCGGTCCACATCTGTGCCAACCGCCGCTACGTCGTGTTCATGACTGCTGGCTACACCATCATGAGCCGCCTCATTGAGGGCGAGTTCCTCAACTATCACAATGTCATTCCGGCAGGCAGCCGCACCCGGGTGACCATCGACACCAAGGAGTTCATCGAGACCATCGAGCGCGCTTCTCTGATTATTACAGAGCGTTTAAAAAATCCCCTCCGCATCACTTTTACAGAGGGTAAAGTCGTCGTCCGCTGCCAGACCAATCTGGGCCGCGTCGTCGATGAGTTCAACGCCGAGTGCGAGGGCGACGAGGTGGAGATCGGCTTCAACAACCGCTACCTGTTGGACGCGCTGCGCAATGCCCGCACCGAGAAAGTGCGGATGGAGATCAGCGGCCCGCTGAGCCCGGTGAAAGTGCTGCCGGTGGAGGGCAATGACTTCCTGTATCTGGTCCTGCCCGTCCGCTTCAAAAACGACTGAGAGGCGTAATAAAATGCAAAAGATCCTCATCCATACCGAATTTATCAAGCTGGACGCCCTGCTGAAATATGCGGGCCTGTGCGAGACCGGCGGCGAAGCCAAGGAGCTCGTTCAGGGCGGGGCCGTGAAGGTCAACGGAGAAGTCTGCACCATGCGCGGCAAGAAGTGCCGCCCGGGCGATACCGTGGAGCTGGACGGCCAGACCATCGAGATCGGGATGGGCGGCTGATGCGGCTGCTCTCTCTCGAAGTCGAAAATTACCGGAACATCGCCTCGGCCAGCCTGACGCCGGGCCGGGAGCTGACTGTCATCTGCGGCAACAACGGCCAGGGCAAGACGAATCTCCTGGAAGCCATCTGGCTGCTCACCGGCGGCAAGAGCTTCCGGGGCGGCAAGGACGCAGAGCTGGTGCGCCGGGGCGAGCCCTTCGCCGTACTCAAAGCGTCCACCCTCCGCGCACAGCAGGAAGAGCAGGAAAAGGAAGAGCCGAACCGCGTCCGCCTGACGGTGGGTGCGCCGGACTCTCCCCGCCCGGGCCGGACAGTCTCGGTGAACGGGGGCGCAGTCAAGCGGGCGGCCAGCCTTGCGGGCAGCTTTCCGGCGGTGGTTTTCGACCCCGGACACCTGAGTCTCGTGAAGGGCGCGCCGGAAGGGCGGCGGAAATTTCTGGACGCTGCTCTCTGCCAGCTCTACCCCGGATACCTGACCCTCTACCGCCGCTATGTCCGGGCCTTGCAGCAGAAAAACGCGCTGCTTCGACGCTCTTCCAATGGTATTGAGCGGCCTTATGCCGAAAAGCGGGCCTTGTTAGAGGTGCTGAATGTGGAGCTTGCCCAGCAGGGCGAGGCCATCCAGCAGCGGCGCAGAGCCTATCTCGCCGCTCTCTCCCCACTGGCCTGCGCCAACTATGAGGAGCTTTCCCGCGGGGCGGAAACACTGAGTCTGCGGTATGCGGCCCAGTTCGAGCCGGGCGGTCTGGTCCAGCTTCTACGGCAGAAAATGCCCGAAGAGCTGCGGGCCGGGCAGAGCCTCTGCGGCCCTCACCGGGAAGATTTAGACCTTCTTCTGGACGGCCAGCCTGCAAAAGTGTATGCGAGTCAGGGACAGCAGCGGAGCGTCGTGCTCAGCCTGAAAATGGCCGAAGCCGCCGCAGCTGCCTCCATCACGGGAGAACACCCGGTGATGCTGCTGGACGACGTACTCAGCGAGCTGGACGATGGCCGCAAGCAGTATCTGCTCACCCGGATGCGGGAAAAGCAGACCTTCGTGACCAGCTGCGACGACACCGCTTTCCTCAAAACGGACGGCGAGGTCTACCGGATGAACGGCGGCGTGCTGACGAAAGTGTGATGCAATGTATGTACACCTTGGCCGCGATTATGTCCTGAACGACCGGGACATCATCGGCATCTTCAATCTGGAAACGACGACCATCTCACCCCGAGGGCGGGAGTTTCTGAACTACGCCCAGAAAAACGGGGCGGTGGTGAGCCTGTCCGATGAGCTGCCCCAGAGCTATGTGCTGGCAGATTCGCCGGTGGATACGATCTATCTCTCGGAGCTGTCGCCTGCTGCGCTCAAACGGCGCACGGAGACAACCGTCGCTGACCTGGACAGCAGGGTGCTGCAACTTCCGAAATAGTGAGCTTTGCTCGTCCGGCGTGGGCCTGCCCGGTACGCCAGCGGCTACCCTGTCAGGGGAGCTGGCAAAGCCGACAGGCTTTGACTGAGAGGTTCAATTGCCAACCAGCGACTTATCGCTTTTACAAATAGTAACGAAAAAACGAAACAAAACAAAAGGGAGAAAGGAAATGGCAGAGGAAATCATTACCAGTACCAACGCAGAAACTGCGACGGACCATGAATACAACGCCAGCGAGATCCAGGTCCTGAAAGGCCTGGAGGCAGTGCGCAAGCGCCCCGGTATGTATATCGGCTCCACCGGCGAGCGCGGCCTGCACCATCTGGTGTACGAGATCGTGGACAACGCCATCGACGAAGCTCTGGCCGGTTACTGCGACCACATCGAGGTCAAGATCCTGAAGGGCGACATCATTCAGGTCACGGACAATGGCCGCGGCATCCCCGTGGACATCCAGGCTGATACCGGTCTGCCTGCCGTCACCGTCGTCTATACCATCCTCCACGCCGGCGGCAAGTTCGGCGGCGAGAACTCCGGCTACAAGGTGGCCGGCGGCCTGCACGGCGTCGGCGCGTCCGTCGTCAACGCCTGCTCGGAGTGGCTGACCGTCAACGTCCGCCGCGACGGCCACGAGTACGAGCAGACCTTCCGCCGCGGCGACCCGGACGGCCCGCTGAAGTGCATCGGCACCGTGGACCCCAGTGTCACCGGCACCCGCGTCACCTTCAAGCCCGACCCGGAGATGTTCAAGGACACCACCGTCTACAACTTCGAAACGCTGGAAAAGCGCCTGCGGGAAGAGAGCTTCCTGAACGCCGGTGTCAAGATCACCTTGACCGACGAGCGCGAACTCTACACCCCCGTCCTCGAGGACGGCAAGGAGGGCGAGCCCACCTACCGCACCGAGGTCATGTGCTACGAGGGCGGCATCAAGAGCTTCGTCACCTATCTGGGCGAGAAGCGCGACCTCGAGGTGCTCCACCCCAACGTCATCTATCTCAAGGGTCAGACCGACCGGGGCATGGCAGAGATCGCCTTGCAGTATAATTCCAGCTACAATGAGCTGCTGCTGAGCTTCGCCAACAACGTCAACACCCCCGACGGCGGCACTCACGAAGAGGGCTTCCGCAGCAGCCTCACCCGAGTATTCAACGATTATGGCCGCAGCCACGGTCTGCTGAAGGACAAGGACGAGAACCTTTCCGGCGCTGACGTCCGTGAGGGCCTCATCTGCGTTATCTCCGTCAAGCTGCAGGAGGCCGAGTTCGAGGGCCAGACCAAGGCAAAGCTGGGCAATACGGAAATTCGAACCCTCGTCTCCAACATGGTCTACTCCAAGCTGATGGAGTTCTTCGAGGAGAACCCCGGCGTGGCCAAGGCTATCTTCGAAAAGGCCACCCAGGCCGCCCGTGCCCGCGCTGCCGCCAAGAAGGCCCGTGAGCTGGTGCGCCGCAAGAGCGCCCTCGAGACCAGCCGGATGCCCGGCAAGCTGGCGGACTGCCGCGAAAAAGACCCCACCCGCACTGAGATCTTCATCGTCGAGGGTGATTCTGCAGGCGGCTCGGCCAAGATGGGCCGTGACTCGGCCATTCAGGCCATCCTCCCCCTGTGGGGCAAGATGCTCAACGTCGAAAAAGCCCGCGCCGACCGTATCTACGGCAACGACAAGCTGATGCCTGTCGTGCTGGCACTGGGCTGCGGCATCGGCGACGAGTTCGATATTTCCAAGCTGCGGTATGACAAAGTGTTCATCATGGCCGATGCCGATGTCGATGGTTCTCACATCTGCACCCTGATGCTCACCTTCTTCTTCCGCTATATGCGCCCCCTCATCGAGCAGGGCCATGTCTATGTGGCACAGCCCCCGCTGTTCAAGGTGCAGAAGGGCAGCACCATCAAATACGCTTACAACGACGCCGAAATGGCCCTGCTCTCGCAGGAGATGCCCGGCGCGAAGATAAACCGCTATAAGGGCCTTGGCGAGATGAACCCGGAGCAGCTCTGGGAGACCACCATGAACCCCGAGAACCGCGTCATCGTCCGCATCACCATCGAGGATGCCGAGAAGGCCGATGAGGCGTTCACCATCCTGATGGGCGATCAGGTGGAGCCCCGCCGCCGCTTTATCGAGACCAACGCCCAGTACGCAAAGCTCGACGTGTAATTGGAGGAAACAATGGAAGAAGATTATGTGATGATACCGGGCAGCGGTACCAAGATGATCATCCGGGACGTCAAGAAGGAGATCGAGACGGCGTTTCTGGATTACTCCATGTCGGTCATCGTGGCCCGCGCCCTGCCGGATGTGCGTGACGGCCTGAAGCCCGTCCACCGCCGCATCCTCTACACCATGCACGAACGCGGCAACGACCCCAGTCATCCCTACCGCAAGTCGGCGGATACCGTCGGTGCGGTGCTGGGCTCTTACCACCCCCACGGCGACGCCTCCGTTTACGACGCCATGGTCCGTCTGGCACAGGATTTCTCCCTGCGCTACCCGCTGGTGGATGGTCAGGGTAACTTCGGCTCGGTCGATGGCGACCCCCCGGCTGCTTACCGTTACACCGAGGCCCGCATGAGCCGCATGGCGGTCGAGATGCTGACCGACATCGACAAGGACACCATCAACTGGGACCCCAACTTCGACGAGACGAAGAAAGAGCCCAGCGTCCTGCCCTGCCGCTTCCCCAACCTGCTGGTCAACGGCAGTCAGGGCATCGCCGTCGGTATGGCCACCAACATCCCGCCCCACAACCTCGGTGAGGTCATCGACGGCTGCGTGGCCTATATCGAGGACCCTGACATCGATCTGCCCGGCCTGATGGAGCACATCAAGGGACCGGACTTCCCCACTGCCGGCATCATCATGGGCCGAAGCGGCATCCGCGCCGCCTACGCCACCGGCCGCGGCAAAATTACTCTGCGGGGCCGTGCCACCATCGAAGAGACCAAGAATGGCCGTACCCAGATCATCATTACGGAAATTCCGTATATGGTCAACAAGGCCCGCCTCATCGAGAACATGGCCGACCTCGTGAAGGAAAAGCGCATCGAGGGCATCACCGGCCTGAACGATGAGACCAACCGCAAGGGTATGCGCATCGTGGTGGACATCCGCAAGGATGCCAACGCGCAGGTCATCCTGAACCAGCTGTACCAGTACACCCAGTTGCAGGATACCGTGGGCGTCATCATGCTGGCCATCGACCATAAGGTGCCGAAGGTCATGACCCTGAAACAGATGATACAGAAGTACGTCGAGTTCCAGGATGAAGTCGTCCGTCGCCGCACTCAGTATGATTTGAAGAAGGCTAAGGAGCGCGCCCACATCCTCGAGGGTCTGAAAAAGGCCACCGACATCGTGGACGAGCTCATCGCTACCATCCGCGCCTGCAAGGGCGGCATGGCCGAGGCAAAGGCCGCTATCATGGAGCAGTTCGGCTTCGACGACCCGCAGGCCGACGCTATCGTGAAGTTGCAGCTGGGCCGTCTGGCTGGTCTTGAGATCCTCAAAATTGAGGAAGAGCTGTCCGGCTTACAGGCAAAAATCGAGGATTGGGAGGACATCCTCGCCAACGACGCCCGGGTGCTGGAGATCGTCAAGAACGAGCTGCTGGACATGAAGAAGCGCTTCGGCGACGAGCGCCGCACCGAGATACAGTCCGTTACTGGTGAAGTGGACATCGAAGACCTCATCGCTGAGGAACAGTGCGTCTACACCCTCACCGAGGCCGGCTATATCAAGCGCCAGCTCAAGGCCACCTATCAGGCCCAGAAGCGCGGCGGCCGCGGCATTTCCGGCATGACCCGGAAGGAAGAGGACATCGTGCAGGAGATGTTCGTGGGCTCTACCCATGATTATGTCCTGTTCGTCACCGACAAGGGCCGCCTCTTCCGTATCAAGGGCTACACCATCGCCGAGGGCAGCCGCACCAGCAAGGGCAGCAACATCGTCAACCTGCTGCAGCTGGCCGAGGGCGAAAAGGTCACCAACATGCTCTGCTACCCCAAGGACGAGGACAACAAGGGCGGTTTCGTCACCATGGTCACCAAGCAGGGCCTCATCAAACGCACCCCGCTGGAGCAGTACGCCAACATCCGCAAGACGGGCCTCATCGGCATTGCGCTCAACGAGGGCGACGCGCTGGCATGGACCCGCCTGACCACCGGCAATGATATGCTCATCGTGGCTACCCGCAACGGTCAGGCCATCCGCTTCAACGAGGCCGATGCCCGCCCGATGGGCCGCAGCGGCCACGGCGTCCGCGCGATCAAGCTGGCCGAGGGCGACGAGGTCGTCGGCGTCTGCATCTGCCGCGAGGGCGGCACGGTGCTCACCGTCACCGAAAACGGCAAGGGCCGGCGCTCTGACATCGACACCTACCGCATCACTGCCCGCGGCGGCAAGGGCATCCGCAACTACGACGCCTCCAAGGACAAGGTGGCAGCCGTCAAGATCGTGGACGACATCGACGATGTGCTGCTGAGCAGTCAGGAGGGCATCATCATCCGCCTGCACGCCAACGAGATCCCCGTCCAGAGCCGCTACGGCTCCGGTGTCCGGGTCATGCGTCTGGGCGAGAACGATAAGGTGATGGTGCTGGCCCGCACCGACCACGACGACGAGGCACAGACCGAGAGCATCGAGGCCGATACCGAGGATGAGCCCACTGCCGAGCAGCTGGCGGAGATGGAAGCAGCCGATGAGGCATCGGCCGCCGAAGCTCCCGAGGCTGACACCGGCGACGAGGAATAAACCTCATTTCCACACATAAACTGACCCTGCGGGGGAGTACACGCTTTCTGCGGTGCTCTCCCGCAGGTTTTTGCAAAAAATCACGGTTATACTGGACAAATCCGCTGTTTGTGTGGTACGATAGCCAGACAACAAGAAAGATCCTCATGGGGGAGTAGCAGGCGCTGTTTTGCAGGCAGCGCAGCAAGTCAACACAATGACGGCCCGGGCGGCTGTCTGGTTTGCTTTCATTTGCGAGACTCATGTGCTTTGGTGCGAGTACCACGCCCATTCCACATGGAGTCAGTTTGTAAAAATCCGACCCGGAATTGGCGAAATGCGCGCCGATTCCGGGTCTTTTGTCTGCCCACCAATTCCGGTCAAATCAGGAGGCATCGTTATGGAATGGAGTTTTTTGTTTTTCTTCAACAGCGCCCTGCTGGGCGTGGGCCTTGCCATGGATGCGTTTTCCGTCTCGATGGCAAACGGTCTGCATGACCCGCAGATGTCCCGCCGCAGGGGCGTCCAGATCGCAGGCACCTTCGCCATCTTTCAGGCTGTCATGCCCATGACGGGCTGGGTCTGCGTCCACACCATCGTGGAGCTGTTCTCTTCGTTTGAAAAGTTCATCCCCTGGATCGCCCTCATCCTGCTGGGCTATATCGGCGGTAAAATGCTCATCGAGGGCATCAAGGGCGAAGAGGCCGAGGAAGCCGCTGAGCTGAGCGCGGGCGCACTCTTCATGCAGGGCGTCGCCACCAGCATCGACGCGCTGTCGGTGGGCTTCACCATCTCGGAGTACGGCTGGTTCATGGCGCTGGTCTGCTCCCTCATCGTGGCGATCGTCACCTTCTTCATCTGTGAAGCCGGCCTTGCCATCGGCAAAAAGTTCGGCACCAAACTCTCCGGCAAAGCCTCCGTCCTCGGCGGCGTCATCCTCATCGGCATCGGTCTGGAAATCTTTATCTCCGGCATGATGGGCTGAGAAAAACAGCAGCGCCCCTGCACATTTGTGCAAGGGCGCTTTTTTTGTTCCCCATGGAACATCATTCAAAATAATCGGCGTACTCCTCGGTGAGCTTGGAGCCAAGGCGGCGGATGCCGCCGTAAAGGTGGCGTTCCACCAGCGGCTCAAAGGCCGCGAGGTCGCACCGCTCGATGGCGTCGATGAGGTTGTGATGGTCGGCCACCACCTCGGCGAGCCCGCCGGTGGTCAGAGTGTCCAGCATCCGGAAGCGGCTGTAGTCGGCGTGGGCGTTCTGCAAGGTGCGCCAGAGGTACATCTTGCCCATGGCGGAGAACCACGTTTCGTGGAGCCGGGTGTCAGCCTCGTAGAGACGGTTGAAATCCAGCGTTTCGGCCTTGGCCAGCTCGTCGTAGGCGGCGGCACGCTGGCGGATGAGGGCGCGGTGCTCCGGTGTGCAGTGGGGCGCAAAGTCCCGCAGGACCCGAGCCTCTACCGCGATGCGCTCATAGATCAGCTCGTCCACGATGTCCCGGTTCAGCCGGGTGACAGTGGTGCCTTTGTAAGGCACGATCTTCACCAGCCCGTTCTCCTGTAACCGCTGCAGCACCACCCGGATGAGGGAGCGGGGCGCGCCGAACCGGGTGCAGAGCGGGTTTTCGCTCAGCGAACAGCCGGGCCGGAGGGTCAGATCGATGATCTCCCGCTCAAGGACGGCGTATATTTCAGAATCTGTTTTATACTGTTGTTCCATTGTCGTTTTCCTGTCTGATGCCCCAAGCGGGCCATGTCCCGGGGACCGGGAGGCGGAAGTCCATTACCTTTCCGGTGTCGGGATGGATGAAGCGGAGCCGTGCGCTCTGAAGTGCAATGTCTCCCTTGATGCGGCTGCCGTATTTGCCGTCGCCCCAGAGCGGATGGCGGCGGGACGCGAACTGCACCCGTATCTGGTGGGTGCGCCCGGTGTGGAGGGTGATGTCCGCAAGGCTGGTGCTGCCGTCCGGGGCGGAGGCAGAAATGCGATATTCCAGCACAGCCTCCTTCACGCCCTTGCGCGGACGGCTTACCGGAAAAACACGGCCTTTCCGGCTGTCCTTGAATAAGTAGTCCCGCAGGACGCCTTCGGCGGGCAGCTTCTCGTCCGGCCTGCCTGCGATGAGGGCGCGGTATTGTTTCACGAAAGGCGGCGCGTCCGGCGTACCGGCGTCAGGCTCGGCCCGGCCATCCTGTTCGGCATAAAACTGCTGGCTCTGCGTCACCTGACGGCTGAGGGCGGCGGCTGCCTGCGGGGTTTTCGCGTAGACCATCAGACCCGACACGCCGGTGTCCAGCCGGTGAATGACGCCCACATAGGCGTCGGGCTTGTCCCAGAGCTTCCGAAGGGCGGCGGGTACGCCGTCCTCGCTGGAAAGCCCGGCGGGCTTGTCCACCACCACGAGGGCTGTATCTTCGTAGAGTATCACAGCCTGCCCTCGTCCACCAGCGCCTTGAGCTTGAGCACGCCCGCGATGGTCTTGCCGTCCTTTATCTCGCCGCTCATGACCATCTCGTAGGCTTTTGCCAGCGGGATGCGGTCGGGCGTCAGGAACTCGTCGTAGTCCAGATGCATCTGGGTAGTGTGCAGGCCGGTGGCCACCCACATATAGATGATCTCGGTGTCATAGCCCACCGTGGGGTAGAACTCGCCCAGAGGGGTGTAGTGGTCGGCGGTCAGGCCGCACTCTTCGCCCAGCTCCCGCTTGGCGGCTTCGAAGGGGTCTTCGCCCTTTTCCAGCTTGCCGGCGGGCAGCTCCCACAGCTCCTGCTGCATGGCGTAGCGGAACTGGCGCACCATGCAGAGGGTGCCGTCCTCAAAATACGGTACGATGCAGGCCCCGCCGTGGTGGTGGACCACCTCCCGGATAGAAGTTTCACCGTTTTCCAGCAGAGCCACGTCTTTGGTCAGCGTGACCACCCGGCCCTCAAAGAGAACTTCACTCGAGAGTGTCTTTTCAAAATGTGCAGCATCCATCGTTTTGTGCCTGTCCTTCCCTGCGCTGTGCAGCGCATGATACTATAGATAAAGTTTACGGCAGAATCTGTACAAATGTCAATTATAAATTTAGAATTTTGTAAGAAAAAGCCTCATGGATACTGGATTTTGGAGCATAACACTGCCATGGATGCAGCAAAGGACACATCTGTAAAAAAGCACTAAAAAATTTCTGGAATTTTTGTTGTGTTTTTACAGTCGGTTTGCGTTGCCTTTAACGGCGGAATTTGCTATTATATTAGATGAGCAATAGTGCCTTCATGGGGTTCTCCGGCCCCGGGCAGGGCTATTGCCCTTGATGAGCGTGTGCTTTTGTGGAGTTCTCCGGCTCCGGCGAAGTGCGGCGCTTATCAGTTGAGCAATACGTTTTTCAAAGGAGTTCTCCGGCTCCGGTAAAAAGACGTTTGCCCCGCGCAGAAGGTACCAAATTCTGAATGGAGGAAGAAAAATGCCTAGAGCAAAGCAAACCATGGATGGCAATACCGCTGCCGCTCATGTAGCATATGCCTACACGGACGTGGCTGCCATCTACCCCATTACCCCCTCTTCTCCGATGGCTGACTCTGTGGACCAGTGGTCCGCTCAGGGCCAGAAGAACATCTTCGGCAACCAGGTCAAGGTCGTCGAGATGGAGTCTGAGGCAGGCGCTGCAGGCGCTGTGCACGGCTCTCTGGGTGCAGGTGCTGTTACCACCACCTTCACCGCTTCTCAGGGCCTGCTGCTGATGATCCCCAACATGTACAAGATCGCTGCTGAGCAGCTGCCCTGCGTGTTCGATGTTTCTGCACGTACCGTTGCTACCCAGTCCCTGAACATCTTCGGTGATCACAGCGACGTTATGGCATGCCGCCAGACCGGCTTCGCAATGCTGGTCGAGAGCAGCGTGCAGGAAGTCATGGACCTGTCCCCTGTTGCCCATCTGGCAGCGATCGAGGGCAAAGTCCCCTTCCTGAACTTCTTCGACGGCTTCCGTACTTCTCACGAGTACCAGAAGATCGAGAAGTGGGACTACGCCGACCTGAAGGAAATGTGCAACATGGAGGCTGTCGAGGAGTTCCGTGCAAAGGCTCTGAACCCCGAGCACCCCAAGATGCGCGGTTCCCACGAGAACGGCGACGTGTTCTTCCAGCATCGTGAGGCCTGCAACTCTGTCTACGACGCACTGCCCGCAGTCGTCGAGAAGTACATGGCCAAGATCAACGAGAAGCTGGGCACCAACTACGACCTGTTCAACTACTACGGCGCACCCGATGCCGATCGCGTCATGATCGCTATGGGCTCTGTCTGCGACGTTGCTGACGAGGTCATCGATTACCTGAACGCTAAGGGCGAGAAGGTCGGTATCGTCAAGGTCCGCCTGTACCGTCCCTGGGTGTCCTCCGCTCTGCTGAAGGTCCTGCCTGCTACCGCTAAGAAGGTCGCAGTTCTGGACCGCACCAAGGAGCCCGGCTCTCTGGGCGAGCCCCTGTACCTGGATGTCGCAGCTACCCTGCGTGAGGCTGGCAAGAATGATGTCATCCTGACCGGCGGCCGTTACGGTCTGGGCAGCAAGGACACTCCCCCGTCCTCCATCTTCGCTCTGTTCAAGGAGCTGGAGAAGGATCAGCCGAAGGAGCGCTTCACCCTCGGCATCACCGATGATGTCACCGGCCTGTCTCTGCCTGAGGTCAAGCCCGCTCCCATCACCGCAGCAGCTGGCACCAAGGAGTGCAAGTTCTGGGGTCTGGGCGGCGACGGTACCGTCGGTGCTAACAAGAACTCCGTCAAGATCATCGGCGACCACACTGATAAGTATGTTCAGGCATACTTCCAGTATGACTCCAAGAAGACCGGCGGCGTGACCATCAGCCACCTGCGTTTCGGCGACAAGCCCATCCGCAGCCCCTACTACATCAACCAGGCTGACTTCGTGGCCTGCCACAACCCCGCTTACATCCACATGGGCATGAAGATGGTCCAGGATGTCAAGCCCGGCGGCGTGTTCATGATCAACTGCCAGTGGAACGATGAGGAGCTGGGCCATCACCTGAACGCTGAGGCCAAGAAGTACATCGCTGACAACAACATCCAGCTGTATACCATCAACGCGATCGACAAGGCTATCGAGATCGGTATGGGCAAGCGCACCAATACCATCCTGCAGTCCGCTTTCTTCAAGCTGGCTGACGTTATGCCCATCGAGGACGCCGTCAACTTCATGAAGCAGGCAGCTCAGAAGAGCTACGGCAAGAAGGGTCAGGACGTCGTTGAGATGAACTGGAAGGCCATCGATGCCGGCGTTGACGCCATCCACAAGGTGGACGTCCCCGCTTCCTGGTCCAACCCCGAGGCCGATCCCGCTCCGAAGGAGCTGGCTGGCCGTCCCGAGCTGGTCAAGCAGATCCGCGACGTCATGGAGCCCATCGCTCGTATGGACGGCGACAGCCTGCCTGTCTCTGCTTTCGTTGCTAACGCAAACGGCGAGTGGGAGCAGGGTGCTTCCGCTTACGAGAAGCGCGGCACCGCTGTGAACGTCCCCGAGTGGGATGCTGCAAAGTGTGTTGGCTGCAACCAGTGCGCATTCGTGTGCTCTCACGCAACCATCCGTCCCTTCCAGCTGACCGCTGACGAGCTGGCAGCAGCTCCCGCACAGACCAAGAGCCGCGACAACAAGCCCGCTAACGAGTACAAGTTCGTTATGGCTGTGTCTCCTCTGGACTGCATGGGCTGCGGCGAGTGTGTCACCGTCTGCCCCACCAAGGCTATCCAGATGGTTCCTCAGGAGTCTCAGGCCGATCAGCAGGCAGTCTTCGACTACTGCGTCGCCAACATCTCCAAGAAGCCCTCTAAGTTCGCAGACGACACCGTCATCGGCTCTCAGTTCAACCAGCCGCTGCTGGAGTTCTCTGGCTCCTGCGCAGGCTGTGCTGAGACCTCTTACGCACGTCTGATCACCCAGCTGTTCGGCGAGAAGATGTACATCTCCAACGCCACCGGCTGCTCCTCTATCTGGGGCGGTACTGCTTCCATCTCTCCGTACACTGTCAACAAGGACAGCGGCCACGGTCCTGCATGGTGCAACTCCCTGTTCGAGGATAACGCAGAGCACGGCCTGGGCCTGTATCTGGGCCAGAAGACCGTCCGTGAGAACCTGATCAAGCGCATCGCTGAGGTCGCCGGTTCTGACAAGGCTTCTGCTGAGCTGAAGGCTGCCTTTGACGAGTTCATGGCAACCAAGAACAACACCAAGGCTAACGATGCCCCCGCTAAGGCTCTGATCGCTGAGCTGGAGAAGGCTGCTGCCGCTGGCTGCGCCGAGTCCGCTGAGATCCTGAAGAGCAAGGAGTTCATCGCCAAGAAGTCCGTCTGGATCTTCGGTGGTGACGGCTGGGCATACGACATCGGCTTCGGCGGTCTGGACCACGTCCTGGCTTCCGGCGAGGATGTCAACGTCATGGTCTTCGATACTGAGATGTACTCCAACACCGGCGGACAGGCATCCAAGGCCTCCAACATCGGCGAGGTCTGCCAGTTCGCTGCTGCTGGTAAGGAGATCAGCAAGAAGAGCCTGTCTGAGATCGCTATGACCTACGGTTACATCTATGTTGCTCAGATCGCTCTGGGCGCTAACATGAACCAGGCTGTCAAGGCTATCGCAGAGGCTGAGGCATATCCCGGCCCCTCCCTCATCATCGGCTACGCTCCCTGCGAGCTGCACGGTGTTAAGGGCGGCATGACCAACTGCCAGAACGAGATGAAGAAGGCAGTTGAGGCTGGTTACTGGAACCTGTTCACCTTCAATCCGGCCAACAAGGCTCAGGGCAAGAACCCCTTCACCCTGACCTCCAAGGCTGTGGATGCCGAGAAGTATCAGGCCCTGCTGGCAAACGAGACTCGTTACAGCCGCCTGACTCGTGCATTCCCGGAGCGTGCAAAGCAGCTGTTCGCTCGCAACGAGCAGGTCGCAAATGACCGTTACGAGCATCTGACCCGCTTGGTCGAGCTGTACAAGTAAACCAAAGTTCTTTTGACTCTGGCTGGAATTTTGCCGCAGCGGCACCTTAGTCCCGAAAGGGCGGCTGCTCCGTGCTGGCGATTACTGCGCAACGCAGCAGTACGAAACTGTGGCCCCGGCCAGAGAAGAAATGACAGGCTTATTTCTACGCAGAGACTGGAGCTTTGTACTCCAAACTGATTTCAACTCTCTGCCCGCGTCCGAACGCGTCGGGGCGGGCAGAGCCTGAAATACCAAAGCGCCCGCGAGGGTCCTTGAAAGCATACTTCGCGTGTGTCAGGAGCATAAGGTCTGTTCGCAGATACCTTGCCCCGCCTGCTGCATAAGACCTGCTTGCAGGTATCTTGCCGCAGTCAAAAACAGATCCCGTTTTTAGCGCCCCGCTCACTGGAAACAGTGTCCGGGGCGTATTTTTGTGTCTTTTACACTTTCTTCATAGGTTTTTCATGAAATCCGGTGCGGAATCTGCTATACTACAGTCATGAGGATTCGGGGCCGCAACCGATTCCTTGTACATGATTCCTCCTCACACCAAAGCAATATCCAAACACAGCGCCCTTTCCGGTGAAGCCGCAAGCACCGGGGAGGGCGCTGTGCGTTTTTCTGCGTCAATATTCCGGAAATGGGTGCCTTACAGGGTTGACCGGGCATTTGAGTGGAGATATAATAAACCTGTAGGCTAAGAAACTTAGTAAAACGAATTTGTGGAGGTGAACGCAGGACAATGGACCCGGATCATAGTCGAAGACGATGGAATGATGCGGCCGGAACGACCGCGAAAGGTGCTGCGTTCGCCTTTTTTGTACGCTGAACAGCGGAGTATCCACTGTCCGGCTGCCGTACAAAAGAGGCGCAGCTTTGTGCGTGCAGATGGGCAGTGCGGCCCGGGGTCTGCGGCGCAGGAGCGGCGCTTTTTGCGTTGATGCGGCTGTGTCCTCCTGAGACAGAAAAGAGGAGGAACACAAATGGAAGAAGAAAAGAAGACCCCGGAGCGCGAAGAGGAACAGGCTCTTCCGGTGCAGGAGCTGCCCACGGATATTCCTGCTGAGGTGCGCCAGAAGCTGGCCGAAGACCTGAACGAGCAGGCCACCGAAGACCTCAAGCAGGACGTCCGCGAGGCCGAAAAAGAGGAGGCCAACGACGAAGAAGTCAAGGCCAACCCCGAGATGCTGACCAAGAGCCGTCTGCTCAAGCTGCTCGTCAAAAAGCAGTACGTCAAGCTGCGCGAAGTGACCGAGGAAGAGCAGCCCGCCGACCTGGCCGAGCTGCTGGAAGAGCTGGACGAGAACAACCGCCTCGTGGTGTTCCGTCTGCTGAAAAAGGACGTTGCAACAGAAGCATTCGCCTATATGTCCGATGAGGCCCGCGACGACCTCGTGAATGCTTTCTCCGACGTCGAGCTGGTGAGCGCCATCGAGGATATGAGCCTTGACGATGCCGCCGACCTGCTGGAAGATATGCCCGCAGGCGTGGTCAAGCGGGTGCTGGAAAAGTCGTCCCGCCAGACCCGTGAGAGCCTGAACAAGCTGCTGAACTACCCCGAGAGCTCTGCCGGCAGCCTGATGACCCCCGAATACGTCCGTCTGCGGCAGGAGATGACCGTCAGTGACGCCTTCGCCGCTATCCGTAAGCAGGGTGAGAACGCTGAGACGGTCTACACCTGCTATGTGGTGGAGCGCAACCGCCTTCTAGGCGTCGTGTCGGCCCGCAGCCTGCTGCTGTCTGACCCCTCTACCCCCATCGTGGACATCATGGACGACAATGTCGTCACCGTGAAGGTCACGGATGACCAGGAGTTCGTGGCCCGCGAGATGCAGCGCTACGACTTCACCGCGATGCCTGTTCTGGACAACGAGGGCATGTTCGTCGGTATCATCACCATCGACGACGCGATCGACGTCCTGACCGATGAGAGCACCGAGGATATGCAGAAGATGGCAGCTATTCTGCCCGACGACGATGCCACCACCTACTTCGGCACCAGCGTCTGGACCCACGCCAAGCAGCGTATCCCCTGGCTGCTCATCCTAATGCTCTCTGCTACCTTCACCGGCATGGTCACGACCCACTACGAAGAGGCTTTCGTCAGCCTGCCCCTGCTGGTCTCCTTCATGCCCATGCTGATGGATACCGCCGGCAACTGCGGCAACCAGATCAGCACCCTGATGGTCCGCGGCCTCGCTCTGGGTGAGGTGGAGCCCAGCGACTTCCTCAAAGTTCTGGGCAAGGAACTGCGGGTCTCCGCCATCGTCGGCGCGGTGCTGGGCCTCGTCAACGGTCTGCGCATCTACCTGATGTACACCTACCTCTACGCCGGCCAGTATGACAATGTCATCGGCTACGCAGTGGTCGTCAGCGTGTCGCTGTTCTTCAGCGTCATCCTCGCAAAGCTGGTGGGCGGTATGCTGCCGCTGGCCGCCAAGAAGCTGGGCGCCGACCCGGCCATCATGGCGACCCCCTTCATCACCACCATCGTGGACGCCTGCAGCTTGATCCTCTACTTCCAGATCGCACAGGCTGTCTTCCGCGGCATGATGTAAATACACAAAAACGCCCCTGCTCAGGAAATGCTGAGCGGGGGCGTTCTGTTTCCCAGATACAGCAAGGCCCCCGTCTGGCGCTTGCGGCGACGCCAGAGGGGGCCTTGCTGTTTGGGGTATTGCTTTGGTGTGAGGAGGAATCATGTGCAAGGGGCGGTTGCGGCCCCGCACCCTTGTGAGCTATAGTATACCCGAATTACCGGCCAAAATCATGTCTTTCCTGTGAAAGATTTGTTAATCGGCCTGTGAAATTTTTGGAGCGGAAATGCAGCGCTTTGCTTACAGCGTCTCGATGTCGCTCACGGTGATTTCGTCAGAGCGGGAATTTTTGGTGTAGGTCACGCGCTGATTGCCGCAGGTAAAGCTAACGGCGACGGTGCGGCTGGACTTGTACCAGCTGTCATAGGTTGGCTGGCTGATTTCATACGCCAAGGCAACACTGCGCTCCTCGCCGGGTCTGATGGTGAGACTGTCATAGGTGCGCCAGATGTCTGCATCTCCCACATCCCGTGCGCTGAAGTTGAACGGGGGGATGGGGGTACCATCCAGCGTAGTGGCAAAGTTATCACCGCTGAGAGTCACAGGCTTCGAGCTGACATTAGTCATGACGATTCTGAAAGAGATCTCGTAGACGGGAACAGTGGCATTTGCGGCCCAGTATGTCATTCTGCCAATTTTGCAATCCGCAGCCACGATGCCGCCGACTGCGCCCTCGATCAAAGCCTGATTGACAGCCTCATTGGTGGAAGAGCAGGCCGTCAGGGCAGCGGCCGCAGCCACAACGCCCAGACCTCTCAGGAATACTCAGCGGGAAAACATCTCAGACATTCTTCATACCTCCGTGCGGGCGGGACGCGCCCTGTTTTGACTCGATGATAGCATAGAAAAGCCAGCGGTACAAGCGGTTCAGAGTAATATACAACGTGGCATTTCACAGCGCCGCGTGCTGACGGCCCATCTCCACATAGGCTTCAGCGTTCTCGATGTTGTGGGCCAGCTGGTCGTCCCGGATGGTCTTGATGACCCGGGCAGGCACGCCTACCGCCACCGAGTTGTCGGGGATGACCATTCCTTCAGGTACCAGCGCCCCGGCCCCGATGATGCAGTTTCTGCCCACGACGGCGTGGTTGAGGATGGTGGCATGCATCCCGATAAGGCTGTTGTCCCCCACCGTGCAGCCATGGACGATGGCGCTGTGGCCTACGGTGACGTTTTTGCCCAGAACGACCTGTCCGCCGGGGTCGCAGTGGAGCACGGCGTTGTCCTGCACATTGCTGTTCTCGCCCAGTATCAGTGCGCCCTCGTCGGCCCGCAGTACAGCCCCGTACCAGATATTCACGCCCCTGCCCAGTGTCACGTCGCCCAGTACCGTCGCATTCGCCGCCACAAAGACAGCGCCCTCATCCCGGGGCATTTTTCCACCAAAGGAGAGCATCATTGTTGAAAAACCACCTTTCTCTTTTGCTTCATTTATGGTATTCTTTATTATAGCTCTTATTGTCGGAGCAAGGAAGCCCCCAGGCTTCCGAAGGAGTATCAATTTATGCAGTTTCATCCCTTTGCGCGGCGGTTTCTGGCTCTGGTCCTGACCGCTGCATTCATGACTACAGCGGCGCTGTCCGGTTTCGCCGTCTACGCGATGCCCATTCAGGCCGCCTACCCGCAGGAATCCATCTACCTCTTCGATGCCGACACCGGCGAAGCTCTCGTGGAGCAGAACCCCGACCTTCCCCGCTGCGTCGCCAGCCTGACCAAGATGATGACGGCCCTTCTCGTGCTGGAAAGCGGCACCGACCTCAATGCCAGTATCACCATCCCGGCCAGCCTCACGCCGGAACTTCAGTCCATCCGGGCCAACCGGGGCCATACCATCGGCCTGCAGGCCGGCGAGACGGTGCGCCGCATCGATATGATGTACGCCATGCTCCTGCCCAGCGCCAACGACGCGGCCAGCGTGCTGGCCGTCGATACCTCCGGCAGTCTGGCCGCCTTCGCGGCTCAGATGAACGTCCGGGCCGGTCAGCTGGGCTGTACGGCCACCCATTTCACCTGCCCCCACGGCCTCTACGACGGCGGCAACTACTCCACGGCCCGTGATATGGCGAAGATCGCGCTGGCCTGCTATGCGAACCCGACCTACCGCCAGATAGCGGACACAATATCCTATAAACTGCCCGCCACCAACGTGCATCCGGCCCGGACGGTCACGACCACCAACAAGCTTTTGCAGCCCGGCAGCGGCTATTACCGCAGCTATGCCCACGGCATGAAGACCGGCTTCACCACTCAGGCCGGGCGGTGCTTCGTCACCTTTGCCCAGCAGGACGGCCATACTTACGGGCTGGTCATCCTGGGCTCGAACTCCCAGAATATCTTCCGGGAGGCGGCAGAGCTGTTCGACTGGGCCTTTACCAGCCCCGAACTGCACCCCGCCCCGGCAAAGCCCGAGGCCGAACCCGAGAAGCACGGGCTGAGTGCATTCTGGCACAAAGTGTTTGGCTGATGTTTGAATGTTAAGGAGGACAAGCCTATGAATCGACCCACCTTCCTGCGCCGGAGCACGGCGCTGCTGCTCACGCTGGTGCTGATGGTCTGCGCCGCCCTGCCTGGGTTTGCCGCTTATCAGATGCCCATCCAGACGGCCAGCGACACCGAGTCGGTCTATCTCTTCAATCTGGATACCGGCAAGCCCATCCTCAGGCAGAACTCCGACCAGCAGCGCTACATCGCCAGCCTCACCAAGATGATGACGGCTCTGCTCTTCCTCGAGAGCGGCAAGGACATGAACGCTGAGATCACCATCTCCACCAGCCTGACCCAGGAGTTCAAGGACATCCAGAACGCCAACGGCTCCACCATGAACCTCCGCATCGGCGAGACGGTGCGCCGCATCGACCTGCTCTACGGTCTGCTGGTGGCCAGCGCCAACGACGCGGCCAGCGTCATCGCCAGCGACGTCTCGGGCGGCGACCTGACGGCCTTTGTGGCCCAGATGAACGCCCGCGCCAAGGAGCTGGGCTGCACGGATACCACCTTCTCCTGCGTCCACGGCCTGTACGACTACGGCAACGTCTCCACGGCAGAGGACCTTGCAAAAATTGCCGCTGCCTGCTACGCCAACGAGACCTATATGCAGGCCGCGAACACCCTCACCTATACGCTGCCCGCCACGAACCTGCACCAGAACGAGCGGAGCATCAAGTCCACCAACCTCATGCTGGACCCGGAGTATGCCTATCACCGCGACTATGTCCGGGGCATGAAGACCGGCTTTACTACCCTCGCAGGCCGGTGCTTCGTCACCTTTGCCCAGCAGGACGGCCACACCTACGGCCTCGTGGTGCTGGGCAGTGATATGAACAACATCTACCGCGAGTGTGCGGAGATTTTGGATTGGGCCTTCTCGAGCTTTTCTGACCGTCAGCTCGTGGACACGGAGACGGTGCTCACCACTATCCCGCTGACCAAGTGCCGCACGGAGGAAGCCGTGGAGCTCTACGCCGCCAGCGGCCTCAGCGGCTACGGCCACGCCGACGATGAAGTGACCTTCAAGTTCTCGGTGCCGGAGAGCACTTCGGCCACCGTCAAGGAGGGTGCTGTGCTTGGCACAGCCACCGTCTACCTCGACGGCTACGAGATGGGAACGGTGGACCTTGTGACCCACAAAGAATATGTGTCTGACTTTCGCACCGACACCAAAACGACCCTTCTTCTCATGGCCGCGCTCATCGGCATCCTCATCGTGCTGGGCTTCCTGACGATGGTGGCCGGCGGCGGTTCGCTGAACCTGCGGCGGCGGAGTCGGTCCCGCAGAAGATAATAGGATCAAATAGCAATAGTAAAAGCTCCCCTTCTGGGGAGCTTTTGCTTTATCCAAGCTTTGCTGCAAGAACGGAAAGGGTGATCTTGGGGTTCACCTGTGCGGCGAGCCGCTGAATGGCCGCATCGGCCAGCGAGAGGGCGCGGCGGGCGGCGTCACCCGTCAGAGGGGTGCTGGCACACCCCCGGAGTCCGGCGGCGGCCACGGCCCGGAAATCGCCCAGCAGGGCCGCTGCTGCGGCCTTGTCCTTCTCGTACCCGGACAGCAGGACGGCGGCGGCATAACTGTCGTGAGCCGCCGCGGCCTTGGCCAGCGTCAGGGCCTTTTCCACCTGTTCCCGGCGGGCGTCGTCCCGGGCGGCGGCAAGCACTGTGCCGATGTGGCCGTCGAACAGCTCACTGTAGAGCCGGGCCTGCTTTTTGTCCACGCCCTGCCCGATGCACCACTGGGCGCATTCCTCGGGGCTGACCGGGGCCACGGCGAAGCTGATGCAGCGGCTGCGGATAGTGGGCAGCACACCGGCCAGCGAATCTGCCGTCAGCAGGAAGAGCACGCCTTCCGGCGGCTCCTCCATCACCTTCAGCAGGGCGTTGGCGGATTCCTCGTTCATCCGCTCCACATGGTAGAGCAGGACGGCGCGGCCCTCGGCAGAGAGGCTCGTATTGAAAATTTCGGTGCGCATGGCCTTGACCTGACTGACGAGATACCGCCCGCCCGAGCCCATGCCGGTGACGGAGATGGCCTCCCGTACCACGCCGGTCTCGATGCGGCCGCTGTCGCGGTCGCCGGCTTTGCCCACGGCACGGCAGCATTCGCCCCGCAGAAGGGCCTCAGCAGGTGCGCCGCCTGCCGGGTAAAGATAGTCTGCCGCCACACACCGGGCCGCGTAGCCCGCGCCCAGGCCCGTCTCGCCCACCAATAACACGCTGTGGGTCAGGCGGCTGCTGCCCAGCATCAGGCGGACGCTGTCTTTCAGGGCCGCATTGCCCGCAAGGCGGTCTATCATCATGTGCGGCTCACCTCCGGTTCTTCCGCTTCCACTGCTCCCGACGTATCCACGCCCGGACGCTGCGCAGTGCCTGCGGCCCGAAGAAGAGCACAAATCCCAGCATGCTCAGCAGATAGCTCACCTTATACAGCCACCCGGCAGTCAGGAAGCTGAACAGCCACATGGCAGCGGCGAAGAGGCCGAAATACTTCACCCTTACCGGGATGACGAAGAACAGCAGCACCTGCACCTCGGGGTAGAGCATGGCGAAAGCCAGCAACAGCGACAGCGACAGGCAGTAGGTGTCGGCGGGGATGCCGGTGACGAGACAGCCCAGCGCGGTGCCGATCATCCCCAGCAGGAAGTAGAGGTTGAAGCGGAAATCGCCCCATTCCTTTTCCAGCGCCGTGCCGATGAACCATGTGAAGTAGATGCCGAGGATGACGCTCAGCGGCCCACCCCCCGAAAACGGGATAAAGACGAAGGTGATGAGCCGCCACACCTGCCCCATCAGCAGCAGGCTCCGGCTCAGGCCGAGATAGACTGAGATGAATTGGTTGACGAACAGCTCGATGGCGTAGACTAAGATCTGTCCGCCTACGATGATAGAGATGAGGTTGGGGATGCAAAAGCGGCCGTATTTCCGCTCAAGGCGGGAGATCCAGTTCATAGACAGAAGCCTCCGTGAAAAGAATTTTTGCGGCCCATGTCCGGGGCCGTTTTCTGTTTTTCATTGTATCATGTTTGCCCGGCCCATTCAAGAAAATCCGTGGGAAGTGCGGGGTTCCATTTTGGTGCGTTATCGGAAGAGTATCCCATCTGGAATGATTTTTTAACTTTTTCCACTGGGTTTTCCACCGATTTTGTGAAAAAGAAGTGGGGTTTCCCACAGTGTTTTCCACTTTTTCCACCGAGTTTTCCACAGAAAATTGAGCTTTGGGTTATACACGATGTATTCTAAAACGGGAAAAGAGGGAAAATCTGGGGAGAAAAGAGGTCGCAGAGCCTTTTTTTGAAAAGAAAGTCGAGGCCGAAAATTTATTTTCTGCGGCGTTTCGCGCTTGGGGCAAAAGCGCCTCTCCCCTCTGGAATTTTTGACACCCGAGTTTTCCACAAACGCTGCCCGGCAAAAACCATGTGTGGAAAACCGTGGAAAAACCCGAGTTTTCCACAAACTTTGCAGGGAGAAAGAAAAGCGCCCCCGGGGCCGGACGGCCCGCAGAGGCGCTGGAATGCTGGAAAATTTATACGGCCCCATAGATGCCGTGGACGGAGACTTCGCCGGTGAAGACCTTCTCCTCGCCGCTGTCGGTGCGGACGATGAGCTGGCCGTCGGCGTCCACGTCGATGGCTGTGCCGCTGCCTGTGCCGCCGCCCGGCAAATCGAAGGTGACGTGGCGGCCCAGGTTGACGCAGGCCGCCTTGTACTCGTCCCGGAAGGGAGCGAAGCCCTCCCGCGCGAAGGTGTAGAGCGGACGGTCAAAGCCGAAGTCTGTCAGCGTCTCGGCCAGCCACTGGGGGTCGGCGGCAAGATCCACTTTCGCGCCCTGCAACTCAAGGGAGGTACCGTTGGGCAGGTTTGCGGTGTCGAAATAGCTCTGGGGCTGTGCCAGATTGATGCCGATACCGCAGACGATGCCCCGGCCCTGCATCTGGAAGCCGTAGCTGACGCTCTCGCAGAGGATGCCCACGATCTTCTTGCCGTTCAGCAGCAGGTCGTTAGGCCATTTTATCTGGCAGTCCACGCCGTAGCGCTGGGCCAGCTGATCGCGGACGGCAAGGCTTGCCAGCAGCGGCAGGGTGGCAGGCTGGGCCAGCGGCTCCCGGATGACCGCCGTATAATAGAGGGCGCGGCTCTCGGCGTTCACCCAGCTGCGGCCAAGACGGCCCCGGCCTGCGGTCTGATTGGTGGTGTATACCGCGCCCACCGGGCCGAACTCTTCAAAATGCTCTTTTGCGTAAGCGTTGGTGCTGCCGCACTCGGACAGCCAGCGCACCTCGTTGATGCTCATGCTTTGGGTACCTCTTTGTGCTCGTGGCTGACCACCTTGCCGTCGGCAAGGGTCAGGATGCCGTAGGTGTTGGGGCCGGTGTAGCACCGGCCGCAGGAGCCGGGGTTGAACAGGAACACCCCGCCCCGCTCTTCTGCCACCGGGATGTGGGTGTGACCGAAGAGAGCGACGTTCGCGCCCCGGGCTGCGGCTGCGTCAGCCAGCGTGTCGAGGTCGTATTTCACCCCGTACATATGGCCGTGGGTGTAGAAGACGACCACCCCGTCAAAGGCGGCAAGCCCGTCCAGCGGCTCCAGCGCACCGAAATCGCAGTTTCCGGCTACAGCATAGGCCCGCAGAGAGGGGTAAAAGGTGAGCGCCTGCTCGAGGTCGCGCAGGCCGTCGCCCAGAAAGATGAGCGCGTCGATGCTGTCCGCCTCGGCGGCCAGAATGTTTTCGATGGCCAGACGGCTGTTGTGGCTGTCGCTCAAAATCAGAAGTTTCGTCACGGGAAAAGGATCCTCCTCAAATTTTATTCCGGGTCGCGCTGCTGGATGGTCAGCAGTACTTTATACACTTCACTCTTGGAGTAGGGCGTCCCCTGGGCTGCGGCCTTGGCGGCGGCAGTGGGGCCGAAGCCCTGTCCGGTCAGCTCGAGGGCGCGCTGTGCGGCCTGCTCGAGGGTCAGTTCTGCTTCCGGCTCTGTGGAAGCTGGCGCACCAGCCATGACCAGAACATACTCGCCCCTCGGCTCGTTGGCGGCGTAGTGGGCCTGTGCCTCCCCGAGGGTGGTCTTCCAGATCTCTTCGTGGAGCTTGGTCAGCTCACGGCAGAGGGTGATACTCCGCTCCGGGCCGAAGGCGTTCACGAGGTCGTCCAGCGTCGTGCGCAGCTTGTGGGGGGCTTCGTAGAAGATGACGGTCCGCTTTTCACCCAGAAGCTCAGCAAGACGCTCTTTTTTCTGCTTCCGGTTCACAGGCAGGAAGCCCTCGAACACCCAGCGGGAGGTGTCCTGGCCCGAGACGGCCAGCGCCGTCACGCAGGCGGACGCCGCCGGGACAGGCACGACTTTGATGCCCCGGGCCAGCGCGTCCCGCACGATGACCTCGCCCGGGTCAGAGACGCAGGGCATTCCGGCGTCAGAGCAGAGGGCGCAGTTCTCGCCCGCCTCAATACGGCGCAGGATACCCTCGCCTTTCTGCAATGCGTGCTCGTAGTAGCTGACCATCGGCTTTTTCAGGCCCAGATAGTTCAGCAGCCGCATGGTCACGCGGGTGTCCTCGGCGGCCACGAAGTCCGCCGCGCCGAAGGTGGCGGCCACGCGGGGCGGCATGTCGTCCAGATTGCCGATGGGGGTTGCCACGATATAAAGAATACCGGCCATGATTGACCTCCCTGATGTTATTATTTTACTTCTCCGTACATCGCCGCCCCGGCGGTGATGAGCACATCTGGTTCGATGCGCAGGCCGGTGCGGCGGTTTTTCTGGGCTTCCACAAGAAAAAGCCACGGCGCGGCGTCAGGCTTATTCTTCACAAAGGCCAGACGCTTCGGCTCGAGGCGGTGCGCCCGCAGCACAGCCAGCACCTCGGCCAGACGCTCGGGCCGATGGCAGAGGGAAAGCTTTCCGCCGTCCTTCAGCAGGCGGAAACCACAGGCGCAGACATCCTCGAGGGTGCAGTCCGTCTCGTGACGGGCCGTGGCACGGCCTGCGTCGGTGCTCTGCGGCCCGGCGGTAAAGTAGGGCGGGTTGCAGGCGCAGACATCGAACTGGCCCTCCCCTTCCCGGAAGGTGCGCAGGTCGGTGAGATAAGGGGTGATGTGCTCGATGTCCTGCGCGGCCACAGCCTCCTGTAAGAGCGCACTGGCCTCGGGCTGCAATTCCACGGCGGCGCAGAGGCCGCGATGGCCCCTGTCGTGCCACTCAAGGCTCACGATGCCGCAGCCGGAGCACAGGTCTGCCGCCTTCTGGCTGCGCCGCGGCTCGCAGAAACGGGCCAGCAAAAGCGCGTCCGAGCCGAACCGGTGGACGGTGGAGCAGTATACTTCTGTTTTATTATACAAAATCTCGGTAGAATGTTCCATACGCCCAGCCGAAATCCTCCGACAAAATATTGTGTCCCGAAAGATGAAAAAATTATGCAAGAAAGAAAAGCAGCAGACCCGCCTGGCAGGTCTGCTGCTTTTGATGCGTTATTCGCGCGCTATCTGCTAAAAATTATTCAGCGGTGATAGCACCGGTGGGGCAAGCGCCCTCGCAAGCGCCGCAATCGATGCAAGCGTCTGCGTTCACAACTGCAACGCCGCCCTCAACAGCGACTGCACCAACGGGGCAAGCGCCCTCGCAAGCGCCGCAGCCAACACATGCGTCAGAAACCTTGTGTGCCATAATAGAACTCTCCTTTATCTCCCCGTGCTCAGTATTTATGAAGAAATCTGCCCCTGCACGGCTCTGGCAGACCCCTCGGAAATCATATCCTTGACTGCATTTTAACAAAGCCGTTTCAAAAAGGCAAGACTAACCGTACCCACCTAAAAGCAATTTTTCGTTTTTTGGTGGGTTGCACAAAAGCACGGGCTAACTTTTGGAGAAATTTGAAGAGGTTTTTTGGCGAAAATCACGAAGCAAAGTTAGTTTTAACAGACTAACCGCTCGGAGACCCCGCCATTTCCAGCCTCTTATTTTTTATCTTTTCTGCCGCAGCCGGGGCAGGACGAGGTGCCGTCGGCGTTGGCCGAAGCCACCACCGGGGCGGGATTGCGCACGCCGGAATAATCGTCGTCCGGGTCGGGGCGGCGGGGTGCGCGCTTGCCGCCGGAGATATACTCGCAGACGCTCACCTTATAGTACCGGGGCGCGAAGGCCTCGGTGCCGCAGCGCACCCGCAGATAGCCGGAGATGGGGTTGACCTCGAGCACGGTGCCGAGGCCGTCCGGCGTGCGGACGGTGCTGCCCACCATGGGCATGATGCTGTTCAGGTACTCGTAGGCGCTCTCCTCGTAGGCCAGGCAGCACATCAGGCGGCCGCAGGCACCACTGATCTTGGTCGGGTTGAGGGAAAGACCCTGCTCTTTTGCCATCTTGATGGAGACGGGCTGAAAGTCTTTCAGGAAGCGGCTGCAGCAGAAGGGCTGGCCGCAGATGCCCAGACCGCCTATCATCTTGCTCTCGTCGCGCACACCGATCTGGCGCAGCTCGATGCGGGTGTGGAAGATGCCGGCCAGGTCCTTGACCAGCTCACGGAAGTCCACGCGGCCATCGGCGGTGAAATAGAACATGATCTTGGAGCGGTCGAGGGTGTATTCGGCCTCCACCAGCTTCATTTCCAGCCCGTGGCGGGCGATGCACTCCTGGCAGGTGTGGTAGGCGCGCTTTTCGTCCTCGCGGTTCTGGCGCATCCGGCGCACATCCACGCTGTCGGCCATCCGGGTGATGGGCTTGAGGGCCTTGGGGACAGCAGAGTCGGCGATCTCCTTCACGCCCTGCACCACTTCGCCGCATTCCACGCCCCGGGCCGTCTCGACGATAACATAGTCGCCGGTCTTGATGGGGGTGTCTGCGGGGTCAAAATAATAGGTCTTGCCGTTGTCCTTGAAACGGACGGATATAACTTTCTTCATAGCATTCCTCTTTGGGGTCGTATCGAACGTATATAAGCCCGGAAAATGGGCCTTATGCAGCCTGGATAGGCGCTGTGCCTGAAATTGCGATAAAATTTCATTCTGCATTCTAGTATAGCATAATCCGGCCCGTATTTCCACGAAATATGGCAAGAAAGCAGCCGGGATATTCCCATTGACTTCCTAAACTAAGGTGGCTTAAGGAAAATTTTGTTAAAGATTAACTTCAGGACTATTGCAAGGGAGATTCCCTCGTGTATAATAGGAACGATAAGAAGCGTTCAGAGGGTGCTGCGGGTGCTGCCGTGGTTGCGGCGTACCTTTTGCCGCGCGGCGGCACAAAAAAGAAATGGATAGGAAATCATGGAAAAATTCAGCGTCAAAAAGCCGTTCACCATCCTTGTTGCGGTCATCATGGTCCTGCTGCTGGGCTTCGTGTCCATCACGAACCTGCAGACGAACCTTCTGCCCGACATCAGCACGCCATACCTCATGGTGGTCACCGTCTACCCCGGTGCCAGCCCGGAGCGTGTGGAGTCAGAAGTCTCCGATGTGATGGAGAACGCGCTGGGTACAGTGTCCGGCGTCGAGAACATCACAGCGACCTCGGCAGAAAACTACAGCCTTCTGCTCATGAAATTCGCCGAAGGCACCGACATGAACAGCGCGATGGTCAAGACCTCCAACAAGGTGGACCAGACTGCGTCCAGCCTGCCCGGCACCTGTCTGACCCCCTCCATCATCGAGTACAGCCTGAACATGAACGCCTTTATGACGGTGGCTGTCAGCCGGGAGGGCAGCGATGTCTACGATCTGTCGGATTTTGTGGATAACACCCTCGTGCCTTATGTGGGCCGCACCAGCGGCGTTTCCAGCGTGTCGGCCAACGGCCTCATCGAAAAGATGGTGCAGGTGCAGCTGAATCAGGATAAGATAGACGAAGTGAACGGCCGCCTGCTGGAGCTCATCGACACCCAGCTGGCCGACGCCCGCGCCCAGCTCGACGCCGCTGAGGCGCAAATCGCCGAGGGCCGCGCCGAGTATGAAAAACAGCTGAAAAACTTCGGCAACACCGTCTCCGATACGGTCATGGCCCAGATGGGTACGGAGGTGGCCGACGCCGTCACCGTCGTGCGCGACCAGGCGCAGGCTTTGCTGAACAGCGTCAACCAGCTCATCGGCGTGGTCAATGAGCCGGAGATCCAGCAGGCCCTCGTCGACGTCCGCGACGGCCTGCAGCGCGTCGTGGACCAGTTCAACCAGACCGGTATGCGGGACATCGACTCCCTCATCGAGATCGTCGGCGAGCTGCGCGACATCACCGATAAGCTTACCAACGCTCTGCAGGAGCTGCAGGGCCGTCTGGGTACCAGCGACGGCACCGTCTCCGACCTTGCCGACGAGCTGGAAGTCTCCAACAGCCTGAGCACCATTTATAAGACTCTGGACGAGGTCATCAAAGCCATGGATAATGTCCCCGGCCTGATGAACCAGTTCTCCGTCGCTCTGGGCAGCTATTCCAGCCAGCAGCTCAGCGCCTATATGCAGTTCACCGAGGCCCGGGAGAAGCTGAAGGACTACGAAAACCAGCTGGAAGACGCCAAGCAGCTCTACGAGGAGACCAAGGAAAAGGCCCTTGCCAGCGCCGATGTGGCCAAGCAGCTGGACATCAAGACCCTCGCCCAGCTCATTTACGCCCAGAACTTCTCGATGCCTGCCGGCTATGTCGCCGATAAGAGCGGCGAGTCCTGGCTGCTGAAGGTCGGCGAAGAGTACGACAGCGTTTCGGACATCGAGGGCGCACTTCTGCTCCACGTCGATGGCTTCGGCGATGTCCGCCTCTCCGATGTGGCCGACGTGGCCGTCATCGACAACGCCGAGGCCAGCTACACCCGCCTGAATGGGGAGCGGGCCGTGGTGCTGAAAATTTTCCGCAACGCCAATTCCAGCGCCAGCAGCGTCTCGGACGGCTGCCTGAATGCCTTCAAGGAGCTGCAGGCCCAGTATTCTGACCTTCACGTCGTCGTCCTGTCCAACCAGGGCAACTACATCACCATCATCGTCAACAGCATCATCAGCAGTATGCTGGTGGGCGCTGCGCTGGCCATCATCGTGCTGGCCATCTTCCTGAAGGACATCAAGCCCACCCTCGTGGTCGGCGTCAGCATCCCGCTGTCCGTCCTGTTCGCCGTCGTTCTGATGTACTTCACCGGTCTCGACATGAACATCATGACGCTGGCAGGTCTGTCGCTGGGTGTCGGTATGCTGGTGGATAACTCGGTGGTCGTCATCGAGAACATCTACCGTCTGCGGGGCCGGGGCGTACCGGCGGCCCGCGCCGCCGTGCAGGGTGCCCGTCAGGTGAGTATGTCGGTGGTGGCCTCTACCCTTACTTCGGTCTGCGTCTTCCTGCCGGTGGTGTTCGCCTCCGGTACGGTGCGCAGCCTGCTGCAGCCCATGTCCATGTGCATCGGCTACTGCCTGATGGCCTCTCTCATCGTAGCCATCACCGTCGTGCCTGCCGCTGCTTCCACTGTCCTGAAAAAGGCTGAGCCGAAGCGTCTGGTCTGGTTCGAAAAGATTCAGGATAAGTATGCCCACAGCCTCGAGTGGTGCCTGCAGCACCGCGCTCTGCCGCTGGTGGCTGCAGTCGTCCTGCTGGTCTTCTGCGGCTGGAAGGTCTTCTCCATGGGCGTCGTCCTTCTGCCCGAAATTTCCAGCAATGAGGCTACCATCGCCCTCTCCACCGACGACGGCCTGACCAAAGAGGAATCCTACAGTGTGGCCGGACAGGTCGTCGAGGCCGTCATGGCTGTGGACGGCGTGGAAGAGGTGGGCGTCACCACCGATACCACTGTGGCCGGCATCGACATCGGTCAGCTTGGCCTGCCCAGCGCCATCACCGACCTGCTGAGCGCCGCCAACAGCTACGGCAGCTACCGGTTCAACGTCATGCTGGACGAGTCCCTCTCCTCCACTAAGATCGCCGCTGTGGAGCAGGCCCTGAACGATGCGGTGGCCAGCGTCGAGAACTGCACTGGCACCGTAGAGATCAGCGGTATGCAGGACCTCACCAGCCAGCTGAGTAGCGGCCTCTCTGTCAAAATCTACGGCCCCGACGCCGATACTATTACCGCCCTGGGCGATAAGGTCGTCCAGATGGTCAACGACACCGAGGGCTTCGCCAATGCCGCCACCGGCCTCGGTCAGGGCGATGCGACCATCAATCTGGACATCGACCGCGACAAGGTCCGCGCCTACGGTCTGACCGTCGCGCAGGTCTACCAGCAGATCGCTGTAAAGCTCACTACCACCACCACAGCGGAGACCCCCGTCACCGTGGACGGCTCCACCATGAAAGTCCAAATCAGCGATAATCTTGACCCTGTGACCAAGGAAAACATGATGGACATGACCTTTACCACCAGCGTTATGGACGCCACCGGTGCCATTACCACCGGCACCTGCACGCTGGGTGACATCGCTACCTGGTCCACCGGCACCGCCCCCGACTCTATCACCAGCGAGAACCAGACCCGCTACATCACGGTGTCTGCCGACACGCTGGACGGCTACAACACCACCGTTCAGTCCCGCGTGCTGCAGAAGACGCTGGACGACTTCGCTCTCTCCGATGAGATGCCCGAGGGCTGCTCCTTCTCGCTGGACGGCGAGTCCTCCACCGTCAACCTGATGGTCGACGAGATGGTGCAGTGGATGGCTCTGGCCCTGCCCTTCGTCTATCTGGTCATGGTGGCTCAGTTCCAGAGTCTGCTGTCCCCCTTCATCGTCCTGTTTACCGTGCCGCTGGCCTTCACCGGCGGCCTGCTGGGTATGCTGGTCACCGGCCAGCAGCTGACCATGATCTCCCTGATGGGCTTCATCGTCCTGATGGGTACCGTCGTCAACAACGGTATCGTCTTCGTGGACTACGCCAATCAGCTGCGTCTGGGCGGTCTGGAGCGCCGTGCGGCCCTTGTCGCCACCGGCAAGACCCGTATGCGTCCTATCCTGATGACCACCCTGACCACCGTTCTGGCCATGCTGCAGATGGTGTTCAGCAACGATATGGCGAGCCAGCTCATGAGCGGCATGGCCATCGTCATCATCTGCGGCCTGAGCTATGCCACCCTGATGACCCTGTACATCGTCCCCATCCTCTACGACATCCTCTTCAAGAAGCCGCCGCTGGTGGTCGATGTAGGTGACGACGGAATGGACGACATCCCCGATGATGCCGCCGAGTACATCGCACAGTCGAACGCCGCCGAGGCTCAGCCGGAGGCGTGACCCTCATATTGAAACGCAAAAGAGACTGCCGCAGCGCGGCAGCCTCTTTTTTGCGTGAGGGCAAAGCCTCTCCCAGAGGGAAAGCCTTTTAAGATGAAAGGCTTTTTCGCAATATATCCAAAAAATCTCTCGAAATTTTGGAAGATAAATCTAAAAGCATTCTCACACAAGTCTGGAAAATTGTGCTATAATCATAATTATGGACGAGGCCGGGGCTGCGCTGCCCTGACCGAAAATAATGAAGAAGGAGGCGAGCCTTATGGCACAGTTCCGCTCCAAGCCCTTTGGTGTGACCAAAAACGGCGATAAGGTGGATGAATACATCATCTCCAATCCCGGTGGACTTGAGATCAGCGTGCTGAACTACGGCTGTGTGATCAAAAATCTCTTCGTCCCTACAAAAACGGGTCCGGTGGATGTGGTCGTCGGACACGACACCCTCGCCGACTATGAGGCGGATTTCAACTCATCCGGCAGCACCTGCTGCGGTGCGTTCGTGGGCCGGTATGCCAACCGCATTGAAAATGCGGAATTTTCTCTCAGCGGCAAGACCTACAAGCTGGAAGCCAACAATGGCAAAAATCACCTGCACGGCACCTTCCCCCGCAAAATTTACGATGTGAAGATGTTCGGCGACACCCTTTTGATGGAGACCGAAAGCCCGGCGGGCGAAGACGGTTTCCCCGGAAATCTGAAGGTCAGTGTGCGGTATATCCTCACGCCGGACAACACCCTGCGGATGGACTACCGTGTGTCCACCGACGAGGATACCATCATCAACCTGACCAACCACACCTACTTCAACCTTGACGGCGGCGGCAATGTGCTGGGCCAGAAGCTCCGCATTTACGCTTCCAACTACCTCGAGGGCAACAACGAGACCTGCCCCACGGGTAAGATCCTGCCTGTGGACGGTACGCCGATGGACTTCCGCACCGGAAAGCCTCTGGGACGCGACCTCGACACCGGCTTCTACCAGACCACCATGGCGGGCGGCGGCTTCGACCACTGCTATGTCCTCGACCGGCCCCGGGGCGCCAGCCAGAGCCTCTGCGCCTGGGCGTCCAGCGACAAGACCGGCATCAGCATGAAGATGTACACCACCCAGCCGGGCATCCAGCTCTACACCGGCAACTTCCTGCAGGACTGCCCCTCCCCCGGCAAGGGAGGCGTCCCGCTGGAAAAGTACGGCGGCTTTGCCCTTGAGACCCAGCACTTCCCCTGCAGCCCCTCTCACCCGGAGTTCCCGACGACGGTGCTGCGGGCAGGCAAAGTCTTCCGGGCCAACACTACGCTCCGCTTCTTCACCGGCCGTCAGTGCGGCCGTTTGTAAGCAAATATCAGCCGCAGCAAAGGGCAGCTCTCTTGCGGGAGCTGCCCTTTGCTGTTTTTTTGGGTGTCCTCTCCATGCCTTTCGGACTAAAAATCTTTGCAATTCATCATACTGGCAAAAAAAGATGCAACAAAAATACATTTTCATAAAAGAGCCGGTACTTGATTCTCGGTGCAAAAAGCGGTATCCTTTAGGCAGGCAGAGCACAAGGGCTCTGTGCGAAGCAACATTTGGAACAAGAGAGGTACTGGACATGGCTATTTTGGTTTCCGGCGGCGCAGGCTACATCGGCAGCCACACCTGCATCGAGCTCCTGAATGCCGGCTACGACGTCGTCGTGGCGGACAATTACTATAATGCATCCCCTGTGGTCCTCGACCGCGTCAAGCAGATCACCGGCAAGGACTTCCGCTTCTATCAGGCCGATATGACCAAACACGAGGATGTGGAGAAGATCTTCGCCGAGTGTCCCGAGATCACGGCGGTCATCCAGTTCGCAGCCTATAAGGCCGTTGGCGAGAGCGTGTCCAAGCCCATCGAATACTACTACAATAACCTCAACTGCACGCTGGTCATCCTGGATGTGATGCGCAAGCACAACTGCCACAACTTCGTGTTCAGCTCTTCCGCCACCGTCTACGGTGACCCCGCCAGTGTGCCGATCACCGAGGACTTCCCCGTGGGTGCCACCACCAACCCCTACGGCACCACCAAGGCTATGACCGAGCGCATCCTCACCGATGTCTGCAAGGCTGACCCCACCCTGAACGTGGCTCTGCTGCGCTACTTCAACCCCATCGGCGCCCACAAGTCCGGCCTCATCGGCGAGGACCCCAACGGCATCCCCAACAACCTCATGCCCTACATCGCCAAGGTGGCTGTGGGCAAGCTGGAAAAGGTCCATGTCTTCGGCAATGACTACCCCACTCCCGACGGCACCGGCGTCCGCGACTACATCCATGTCGTGGACCTGGCCCGCGGCCATGTCTGCGCCATCAAGAAGCTGGAAACGAACTGCGGCCTCTTCATCTGCAACCTCGGCACCGGCAAGGGCTACAGCGTGCTGGATGTCATCCACGCCTTCGAGAAGGCCTGCGGCAAGCCCATCCCCTACGTCATCGATGCCCGCCGCCCCGGCGACATCGCCGAGTGCTATGCTGACCCCACCAAGGCCAGGAATGAGCTTGGCTGGGTGGCTGAGTACGGCATCGAGGAAATGTGCGCCGACAGCTGGAACTGGCAGAAGAAGAACCCTGACGGCTACCACACCGCGAACTGAATAAAAAACGATAAGAGCCTGTACGGCGGGGACTTCCCGGGTACAGGCTCTTATTTTTTGCACTTTTTCTGATATTCGAGGAAGGCGGCATGATTTTTTTCAGAGAACAGTTCAGAACAGCCCCGTTTCTCTTGACAACGCCGGAAAGTTAGCCTATATTACTGTTGTTAATGCAAACTAACAAACGCGCTCGAGAGGAACATTCCATATGACGTTGAAAGATTTGAACATCGGCGAGACCGCCGTGGTCGGGACCGTGGGCGGCGAAGGCGCTCTGCGGCAGCATTTTCTGGATATGGGGCTGATCCCCGGTGAGGAGGTCACGCTGGTCAAATTTGCCCCGATGGGCGACCCGATGGAGCTGAGCATCCACGGCTACGAGCTGACCCTCCGGCTGGACGATGCCGCCCGCATCGGGGTCACTCTGGCCAAAGCCCCGGCGGCGAAAAAGGCGGCGGCAGAAAGTGAAAAGCCGGTGGAGCACCCGGGCCTCGGCGAAGGCGGACGCTACCACACCAAAAAGGGCGAGAACCCTCTGCCCGACGACACGACCCTTACCTTTGCGCTGGCGGGCAACCAGAACTGCGGCAAGACGACCCTCTTCAACCAGCTCACCGGCTCTAACCAGCACGTCGGCAATTTCCCGGGTGTGACGGTGGACCGCAAGAGCGGTGCGATCCGGAATAACCCGAATACGGAGGTCACAGACCTGCCCGGCATCTACTCCATGTCGCCCTATACCAGCGAGGAGATCGTGACCCGGCAGTTCATCATCGGCGAGAAGCCCACGGGCATCATCAATATCGTGGACGCCACCAACATCGAGAGGAATCTGTACCTCACCATGCAGCTCATGGAGCTGGATACGCCGATGGTGCTGGCGCTGAACATGATGGACGAGATGCGCGGCAACGGCGGCACTGTCCGCATCAATAAGATGGAGGCCATGCTGGGCATCCCGGTCGTGCCGATCTCTGCGGCAAAGAACGAGGGCGTGGACGAGCTGGTGGATCATGCGCTCCATGTCGCAAAGTATCAGGAGCGGCCGGGCCGGATGGATTTCTGCGGCGAGGAGGATCACGGCGGCGCAGTCCACCGCTGCATCCACGGCATCATCCACCTGATCGAGGATCATGCCAAGGCCGCAGGCATCCCGGTGCGCTTTGCGGCCACAAAGCTCGTGGAGGGCGACCAGCGCATCGAGGCGGCCCTGAAGCTCGACCAGAACGAAAAAGAGATGATCGAGCACATCATCGTCCAGATGGAGCAGGAGCGGGGTCTGGACCGCGCCGCCGCCATCGCGGATATGCGGTTCCACTTCATCCACCAGCTGGTGGATCAGACCGTCGTGAAGCCCCGCCAGAGCAAGGAGCAGCTCCGCTCGGCCCGGATCGACCGGTTCCTCACGGGCCGCTATACCGCCATCCCGGCCTTTGTGGGCATCATGGCGCTGGTGTTCTACCTCACCTTCGGCGTCATCGGTCTGGCGCTCCAGAACCTGCTGGAAGTGGGCATTGATGCCCTGACCGCCGCGGTGGACTCCACCCTCACGGCGTGGAACGTCAACGCAGCCGTCCACTCGCTGGTCATCGACGGCATCTTCACCGGTGTGGGCAGTGTGTTGAGCTTCCTGCCCATCATCGTGACCCTGTTCTTCTTCCTCTCTCTGCTGGAGGATACCGGATACATGGCCCGCGTGGCATTCGTGATGGATAAGCTTCTCCGCCGCATCGGCCTCTCGGGGCGCAGCATCGTGCCAATGCTCATCGGCTTCGGCTGCACCGTCCCCGGCGTCATGGCCAGCCGCACCCTGCCCTCGGAGCGCGACCGCAAAATGACCATCCTGCTCACCCCCTTTATGAGCTGCTCGGCCAAGCTGCCCATCTACAGCCTGTTTGCGGCGGCCTTCTTCCCGGAGCACGCGGCTCTGGTGATGGTCAGCCTCTATTTCCTCGGCATTGCGGTGGGCATTCTGATGGCCATCCTGCTGAAGAGCAGTGTCTTTAAGGGCGAGGCCGTCCCCTTTGTGATGGAGCTGCCCAACTACCGCCTGCCCGGCCTCAAGAATGTGGTCCAGCTGCTCTGGGAAAAGGCCCGCGATTTCCTCCAGCGCGCCTTTACGGTCATCTTTGTGGCGACCATCATCATCTGGTTCCTGCAGAGCTTCGACCTGCGGCTCAGCCTCACCGCTGACCCGCAGCAGAGCATCCTTGCATGGCTGGCCAGCGGTATCGCGCCGCTGTTTGCGCCACTGGGCTTTGCCGACTGGCGGGTGTCTACAGCCCTGATCACCGGCTTTATGGCCAAGGAGAGCGTCGTTTCGACCCTCACCATCCTCTATGGCTCCTCTGCGGCCTTTGCCGCCGCGCTGTCCCCGGCGGAGGCTGCACCCCTGCTGGTGTTCTGCCTGCTCTATACGCCCTGCATCGCGGCGGTGGCCTCGGTCAAGCGGGAGCTGGGCGGCAAGTGGGCGTTTATCATGGTGGCAAATCAGTGCATCGTAGCATGGCTGGCGGCCTTCGGCACGCGGCTCATCATGATGCTGTAAAGAAAACGGAAACAGGGAGCGGCCTGCAAGATGCGGGCCGCTCCTTTTCTCTTGACAATCGCTGCGTTTTTGTGCTATTATTACTTCAAATTTGAATGATACAATTTTGAATCACAAGGAGGCGTCCCATGAATACCCCGGGCATCGAATTCGGGCGGAAGACCTCGGCGGCTTACGCCGCCCTCTGCAAGCCCCTGTGCCAGAAGCTCCATCTGCCCCAGACGGCTTTTGACATCCTGATGTTCCTCGCCAACAACCCCGGCTACCAGACCGCCAGCGACGTGGTGGAGGTGCGCAAACTGAAAGCAAACCTCGTATCGGTGAACGTAGACCGTCTGGTGCAGGAGGGCTACCTCGTCCGCGAGGCTGACCCCGGCGACCGCCGCCGCACCCTGCTGCGCTGCACCGAAAAAGCCTGCCCTATCATCGAGCAGGGCCGGGCCTTGCAGGAGGAATTTGGTGCGCGTCTGCTGGAACACACCAATGAAGCACAGCGAAAGGCGTTCTTCGAGACGATGGACATTATAAATGAGAATCTGAACGCCATTCTGGAAGGAGAAGCATGAACATTTTATTTACGCTCTTAGTCACCTTTTTCGCCGGCATGGGCGCGGGCCTCGGCACCGGCTTTGCGGGCCTGAGCGCGGCGGCTGTCATCAGCCCCATGCTCATCACCTTCCTGCACATGGACCCCTATATGGCCGTGGGCATCGCCCTCTCGTCGGATGTGCTGGCCAGCGCCGTCTCGGCCTACACCTACCATAAAAACAAGAACCTCGACATCAAAAACGGCCTCATCATGATGGTGAGCGTGCTGGTGTTCACGGTGGTGGGCAGCTGGGTGGCCAGCCTGCTCCCCTCGGCCACGATGGGCAGCTTCTCGGTGTTCATGACCTTCCTGCTGGGCATCAAGTTCATCGTCCGGCCCGTCATGACCACCAAAGAGGCCATGCAGGGCGTCAGCGCAAAGAAGCGGGCCGTCCAGTCCATCGTCTGCGGTATCCTCATCGGCTTCATCTGCGGCTTTATCGGCGCAGGCGGCGGCATGATGATGCTCCTCATCCTCACCAGCGTCCTCGGCTACGAGCTGAAAACGGCTGTGGGTACCAGCGTGTTCATCATGACCTTCACGGCCCTGACCGGAGCTGTCAGCCACTTTGCCATCGGCGGCGCACCGGACTGGCACGTCTGGGCGCTCTGCGTCGTCTTCACCCTGCTGTGGGCGCGCATCGCGGCGGTCTTTGCCAATAAGGCCGACGCCAAGACCCTCAACCGCGCCACCGGCATCATCCTCGTCATCCTCGGCATGGTGGTCATGGGCTTCAACTGGCTCAGCTGACCGTATCCGGACAAAAAGAAATGCCTGTGCGGCAGATGCTGCACAGGCATTTTTAATGTTCTTTTAACGGACGAACTCGACCTCAACGTCGCCGTTCTTGGTGGCGAGGTTCAGCTTGTTGGGGGCATCTGCATTCTGCTGCAGAGTGTCCTTGCCGAAGAAGAGGAAGTTCTTGTCGCTGGCGTCGGAGACGCGGATCTTGCCGCCGCCTGCGGCCAGCTCAAAGCTGTAAGAGCTGCCGCTGCCGATCACAGAGCCGGTGATGCTGCCGTTCTGCACCTTGGCGTTGCAGACGTTGGCGGAGATGTTTTCCAGCTTGAGGGTGCCGCTGTTCTGGATGGTGGCGGCCACATTCTGGGAGGTGACGCCGCTCATGGTGATCTTGCCGTTGCGGGTGGTGCCGCTCAGGGTGGAACCGTTGAAGTTCGATATCTCGATGCGGCCATTGTCGGTGGTGAGGCTGGCGGTCTGTGCCGAAACGCCGTTCAGCGTGATGCTGTCGTTGGTGGTGCTGACGGTGATGTTTGCCAGCGTCTGGCGGGGTACCTGCAGCGTCAGGGTGCAGCTGCGGGTGTCCTGGCTCTGGATGACAAGGGAAGCGTTGGGCTCCCGGGTCTTGGTCACGGTGAGGGTGCCGCCCGCCACCGTGAAGTCGTAGAGCTTGGAGCTTTCAAAGGCGTAGCTCGAGGTGTAGGTGTAATCGGCGCGGATGTGGTCGATGTCGGCGGCCTGCAGAACGACCGCAGCGCTGTTGTCCTGCACCACGATGGCGTTGATGCCGGCCGGTGCGTCATAGCTGGCGCTGTAAGTGGCCACAGATGCCGCCGCGCCGCAGAAGAACACAGCCGCCGTGACAGCTGTCAGAAGAGCGAGAAGAAACTTTTTCATAAGGAAAACCTCCTGTCGCAATAAAATAGATGAGCGGAATGTCCCGCAGAAGATTTTACTTTATCCGTCCGGGCCGCAGCTGCGGCTTGGATAGAATTTCTCACCCTAAAAATACCGCAGCAGAGAAAAAAAGTCAAGAGAGAAAAAATGAACAATAAAAAACGCCTGCACAGTGGTGCAGGCGCAAAAGCAGGATAAATTATTTTTCTTCGATGGTGGAGTGCTCGATGACATAGTCGGCAGCGCGGCGGATGCCCTCGTTGCGGCGGATGGCCTCCACGTTGGACGCAGCCTTGACTTCCTCGAGGGTCTTCTTGGTGCGCTCAGCGCGCTCGGACAGGGTCTTGTCGATGTCCTCCTCAGTGGGGACGAGGTTCTCGTTCTGAGCGATCTGCAGCAGGGCCATCCGGGCGCGGGTGTTCTTCTCCGCAGCGGTGCGGACAGCGGCAGTGAAGCTCTCGCGGGTCTGATGGATCTGGCTCAGGTAGCGGTCAAGGCTCAGGCGCTGCATCTGCAGCTGCTGCTGGATCTGCTCCATCTCCTGCTGATAGGCACTCTCGACGAGAACGCTGGGCAGCTCGCCCTCAGCGGCTGCGGCCAGCTGGGTGAGGATGGCGTCCTTGGCGCGGTTGAGCGCAGCGGCGTGTTTGTTGTCGTGGAGCTGCTGACGGATCTGGGCGCGGAACTCGTCCATGGTGTCCACATTGGCAGCCTTCTTGGCAAAATCGCTGTTCAGTGCGGGCAGCTGGCGGACACAGACGTCGTGCAGCTTGATTTTGAAGACCACGGGCTTGCCGGCCAAGTCCTTGACGTGGTAGCGTGCCGGGAAGGTGACGAAGATGTCGAACTCCTCGCCGCCCTTGTGGCCGAGGATGCCTTCCTCGAAGCCGGGGATCATCCGGCCGCTGCCCAGCTGCAGGGTCTGGTTCTGGGCGGCGCCGCCGTTGAAGGGCTTGCCTTCCAGCAGGCCCTCGTAGTCGATGTGGACGATGTTGCCCTTGACGGCCGGACCCTTGTGAGGCACCAGCTCAGCGGCCATGGCGCGGCGGCGCTCCAGCACAGCGTCGATCTCCTTGTCGGTGACTTCCGGGGTGACGCACTCGGTCTTGAAGCCGGTGGTCTGGGTCAGATCCAGCTCAGGCTGCAGGGCGGTGGTGGCAGTGGCCACAAAGCCCTCGTCCTTTTTCACGCTGACCAGGTCGTAGACCGGCTCGTCCACAGCGTGAAAGCCGTGTTCTGCCATCGCTGCGTCGTACAGGGCCGGGACATCCTTGTCCATCAAATCGTTGATGGCGTCGTACCAGAAGGTGTGCTCGCCGCGGTCGGCCTCGATCTGGGCGCGGTCAGCCTCGCCCTTGGCAAAGCCCTTGATGGTGTACGTTGCGCGGGTGCGCTCGTACACGGCGTTGGACGCAGCTTCCAGCTCCTCAGCCGAAGCGCTGAAAGTCATTTTGCAGACACTCTTTTCGGGAGTTTCCACGCTTACCAGTTTCATAGGTTCTACCCTCCGTGCTGCCCCCTGAAAGGGCAAGATTCAAAGCATTATGAAGTTATTATAGCACAATAAGCTCAAAAGCGGTATAATAAAAAGAAAGAAAATCTGTTCTTTTGTCAGCGAATGGAGTCCCGGGCGCTGCAAAACGGAAGGAAGTGTACACCTCATGCGTCTATTTGATGTTCTCGGGCCGGTGATGATCGGCCCCTCCTCCAGCCATACGGCGGGTGCAGCCCGCATTGGATATACGGCTCAGAAGCTGCTGGGCGACGTCCCCGCCGAGGCGGACATTGGGCTCTACGGCAGCTTTGCCACCACAGGCCGGGGCCACGGCACCGACCGTGCGCTGGTGGCGGGCCTGCTGGGCCTCCGCCCAGACGACCCCCGCCTGCCCGACAGCTTCGCGCTGGCCGAGGAGGCCGGCATGAAGTTCACCATCCATCCGGTGGAGCTCCGTGCCGCCCACCCGAATACGGCGGTGCTTACCTTAAAGAGTAAGGCGGGCCGGACCCTCGTCCTGAAGGCGGCCTCTGTGGGCGGCGGACGCATCCGCGTGACTGAGATCGACGGTGTGCCTGCCGACTTTGGCGGGGACAGCAACACCCTTATCATCCATAACGAGGACACCCCCGGCTGCATCGCCGAGGTCACTATGTCGCTGGCCCAGCGCCGCATCAATATCGCGTCCATGCAGGTGTTCCGCGCCGCGACGGGCGGCTACGCCGTTATGGTACTGGAATGCGACTCCCACATCCCCCACGTGCTGGAACAGCAGATGGCCGTGATGCCGGGCATCCGCAAAGTCACCTGCCTGAATATCGACGAGCCGGAAGAATGCGAGGAGGACTGAGAAGTGTCGTTTTTATCCTGTGAAGAGATGCTGGCCGCTGCCCGCAGCCAGAATATTTCCCTTTCGGAGGCCATCCTCCGCAGTGATTTAGCCGAGAGCCGCCTCACCGAGGCCCATAGCCGGGAGATGATGCACCACCTCTGGCAGGTGATGCAGGCCACCAGCCGGGACTATGACCCGGCCCAGCGCAGCCGAAGCGGCCTTTCGGGCGGCGATGCGGCCAAGGTGGAGCAGGCCCATCAAGAAGGAAAGAGCCTTGGCGGCGATTACCTCGCCGCAGTGACTGCCGAAGCTCTCAAGACCGCCGAGTGCAACGCCTGCATGAAGCGCATCGTCGCTGCCCCCACGGCGGGCAGCTGCGGCGTCCTGCCCGCTGTTCTGCTGCCGCTGGCCCGCAGCGGCGAGGCCGACGAAGAGTCCATTTGCGACGCCCTCTATGTCGCCGCCGGGTTCGGTCAGGTCATCGCGGCCCGCGCCACTCTCGCGGGCGCGGAGGGCGGCTGTCAGGCCGAGGTGGGCGCTGCCAGTGCGATGGCCGCCGCCGCTCTCTGCCACCTCAAGGGCGGCGCGCCGGAGCAGTGCGCCGCTGCCGCCGCAATGGCTCTGGGCAACCTGCTGGGCCTCGTCTGCGACCCCGTGGCCGGCCTCGTGGAAGTTCCCTGCGTCAAGCGGAATGTCGTTGGCGCGGTGAACGCCGTCTCCTGTGCGAATATGGCCCTTGCCGGGGTGGATTACGCCATCCCCTGTGATGAGGTCATCGACGCCATGGGCCGCGTGGGCAGCCTACTCTCCCCCGACCTCCGCGAGACCGGTCAGGGCGGTCTTGCCGCCACGCCCACCGGCGTCCGCATCGCCCAGACCCTCGCAGAGCAGGGCTGATGCATAGAAAATAAAAGAAAAGTGGATGAAAAGACGTTCTTTTTCAGGAATCTTAAAAATATTTCTGAAAAGTGTTGACAAAACCCCGGTTCGGTGATAAAATACATCATGTTCCGAACGGAACGTATGCGTTGGTAGCTCAGCTGGATAGAGTGACTGACTACGAATCAGTAGGCCGGGGGTTCGAGTCCCTTCCATCGCACCAGAAAATGCCGTGAAATCGAAAGATTTCATGGCTTTTTTGTTTTGTAAGCCATGGGTGCACGGTTTCTGCACGGTTTTTGCACGGTCGGTGTTATCCATGTCCGATTATGTAGGGCGCTGTATTGCATTGCAATCAGTGCCCTTTTTTGCATCAGGTGAGCAGGGCTAAGCGGAGCTTTGCCTTCATTTCTGGGTCGGCATCCTTGAGCAATTCCAAAAGAGCCGTCATGGAGATGGTGGGTTCGCCTGCGGCGGGTACAGCCTGCGGGCTGGAGGTGTCGGGCTTGGCATAGAAGCCGCTTTCAAACTTCTTGCCCAGCTCCACACGGGAGGACTGCTGGATATGGGCGTAAGTGTTCACCAGCATATCCGCACTGGCGTGTCCTGTGGTCCCCTGCACCGCCTTGATGTCACCGCCGGAGATCATCAACTGATAGGTCGCGCTGGAATGCCGCAGCCCATGAAAGACGATGCGGGGGAACTCCGGGTGTGCATCCTGCCATTTCAGGAACTTCTTGCGGATGAGCACCGGCTCCACCGCCAGACCGTTGGGCAGCCGCAGCAGCATCCCGCTGTTGCGGTACCGCTCCGGGTCGAGGGCTTCTTCCCTTTTCAGCCGTTCCAGCCACTGCTTCAGTTCCTCCCGCAGGGCGGCGGTCATAAAGATGGTGCGGCAGGAGGCTTCGGTCTTGGTGTCCTTCAGGATAAGGGAGGTCTTGCTGCCCTCCAGCTTGTCCGGGAAGATGCGGAGGATGCAGCCCTTGTCCACCTGTGCCAGCGTGTCCTTCTGCACCCGCTGCATGGAACGGTTGACGGTGAAGGTGCCCATGCCGTTGGCGGCATCAAAGTCGATGTCCTCCGGGGTCAGACCTGCCACCTCCCCTTCCCGCAGCGCACCCACCAGCGTCAGGTGCACCGCCAGATGCAGGATGGGGTCCTCCATGCTGTCCAGTGCTGCCCGCATCTCCTCCACCTCCCAGATGTTGCGCTCTTGGGTGGTCTTTTTGGGTGCTTCCACCGGGACGGGGCTTTTGATGAGGATGCCCCATTCCACCGCCAGCAGAAAGGAATTGTGCAGAAGCTGGTGGACCTCATGGAGGGTAGTGCCGGAAAGGGTGCGCTTCTGCTGCTTGGGCGAGAGGTCTCGCCGCTTGCCGCCTACATACTGACCGCAGGGGGTCTTGCTCAGGGTGTCGTACAGGGCTTCGATGTGGTAGGGCCGCAGCTTCTGCATCTGCATCTCCCCGATATAAGGGATGATGAGGTTTTGGATGAGCGCCAGATTGGACTGGTAGGTCTTGGGTGCCCACTTGTGCTTGCTGCACTGCTTGGGCAGCCAGTCCATCAGAAACTCTGCCACTGTCACGGTGGACGGGATCAGGAAGTTGCCGGTCGCCAGCTCATGCTCGATCTGCTTCTGGCGTTTTACCGCCTCCTCTTTCGTGGGAAAGCTCTCCCATTTGTCGCAGCTCTTGCCGTGCTCGTCCTGATAGGTGTAGCGGACACTGTAAGAGCTGCCGCGTTTCGTGATATATGCCATAGATTTGCCTCCTTATCAAGCTGCCCGGTGGAGCCACGCATCGAAGCTGTCTTTCGGGATGCGGATGCTTCCGCCTGCCCGCAGGACACGGAACTCGGTGGTGCTGTTGCACAGGTTGTAGGCGGCACGCTGGCTGATGGCCAGCATCTGCGCGACCTCCTTTACCGTGTACACCAGCTTCGGGGCTTTAGGGCTGTTGGTCGGAGACTTGACGGCATTGGTTCGAGTGACCACCTCCATTGTAGTCGGATTCGAGTCCGACTGCAATAACTTTTTCGTATAATCCAAAGATTTCACATTCTCGTACATTTTATTACACATAGGCATTGCTCCTTACTTATCGTGACGCATCACAGACTCCTGCGTGCGGTTCTCATAAAATCGAATGACCTCCGGCGGGATGCTGTTCAGCGTTTTCAGGGCGGCTTCATAGTCCTGCCGCAACTTGGCATCCTCCAGACGCTTCAAGACGCTCCCTTCCTTCGCTTTGTCCAGCGAGGCAGAGAGCGTCTTGTTTTTCTTTTTCAGTTGTCTGTTCTCGGCGGCGGTCTCCGTAAAGGCGACCTGATAGCGGTTCAGCTCGCTGCGCATTTTGGACACTGCCGGGATATAGCTGTCCAGCAGCTTGCCGATCTCCGCTGCACGGCTCTTGCCGTTGAAAGGGGTGATACCCACCAGCAGGGCATCCAACTGCTCCTTCTGCTTGGTCAGTTGGGTCATCTCCTTGAAGATGCGGGGCGGGATGTGCTCCCGTCCGGTCTGGCTGGCACTCTCGCCGCGCTCCAAGTCCGGGTAACGCTTGACCATGTGTTCCCAGAACTCGTCCTGCCACTTGACCAGCTTTTTCTTGTTGCCGATGATCTCCTTCGCGCTCAACCGTCCGTCGGAGGTCAGCGGCACAAAGCAAAGGTGCAAGTGGGGCGTTTTCTCGTCCATGTGGACGACTGCGGAGAGAAAGGTATCCGGGCTTTGCTTGCTCTCCAAGAATTTCAAGGCATACTCAAAGTACGCCTTGACTTCGCTGCGCGACTTTCCTTTGAAAAACTCCGGGCTGGCGGTGACAAGAGCCTCCACCACCCGCACACTGTCCTTGCGGACACGGCAGTGAGCTGCCGTAATCATACGATCAGTTTCTGCCCGGTATCTGCCCTGCGGCTGCACCAGATGGAGGTTGTAGCGGCTCCGGCTCGTATCGATGTCCGGGTTGCTGGCGTACTGCTCCTTGGTGCGCTCGTTGTGGGCTTCGATGGGGCTGATGGCAGGCCCCTTGTACTTCTTGAACCTTAAAATGCCGTATTGGGCTTTCATAGATCACGCTCCTTCTTGAGGTGTACAAAAAATCTGTACGGACTTCAAATAACCCGTACGGTCTGTACGGCGTACGGCAACATAAAATATACACGATGATGCGTTTTAATTTTCTTTTGCTTGCCGTACGGGTGCGTACAAGTACAGACCGTACAGGTTGTACGAACTTCTTCCGTAAAAAAATGCACTTTTTACGGGCAGGGGTGGACAAGCGGCTCGATGCCCACAAAGCCCCGCACTCTGCGGCCACCGGGCAGGTAGATGTTGTTGGTGGCTTCAAGGTTATAGCGGCGGTCATTCTGGCGCAGCTCTGCGCTGAAACGGATGGCAGACACGCTGTGGCAGGCGTTGTCCTCGCACCACTGCTTATAAATGTCGTAGAACTCCTTGGAGCTGATGGAATAGTCCGCCTTGAAGCGGAAATAGCCCTCCGATTCCATGAAGTCGATGACATTGTTGCTGCTGCGCTTGATGGTGTCCACGTTGGCGGCGGCACGTTCGCTGATGGTAAAGCGGAAGTCGTTCTTCACCAGACGTTGCAGCCCTTCCAGACACCACAGCAGGATGCCTTCCAACTCGGCACACATCTTCTCCACAAGGAAAGGGTCGTCCGTGCGGTCGGTGGGCTTGTCCTTGGTGGTCAGGATGAGCTGGCGGCGGAAGAAGCCGTCCGAATGGTCGTACAGCGAGGTCAACGCGCCGTTGCCGAAACAGAGGAACCGGGCGTAGATGTCCCGCTGGTAGCTCTGGACACCCTTGCGCTCCAAGTCCAGCTTGGCCTCGGCGGTCACGATGGTCTTGATATAGTTCGTCTTAGGCAGGGCGTTCATGTCCATGTCATCGTCGATCATCAGCAGGCGGCGTTCCAGATCGGCACGGGCAAAGCGGTTGTTCTCCACCTTCTGGACGCTGCCGTTGCTGGCGGCATCTCCCATGAGCCGTTTCAGTACCAGCCCGATGCGGGACTTACCCTCGCCGCCTTTGCCAACGATGAGCATCATCTTCTGTCCCTTGGTGCTGGGGATCAGGCAGTAGCCCAGATACTCCTGCAAGGTGGGAATGTCAGCATCGTCCAGCAGCTCGTGCAGGAAGGTCAGCCAGCGGTCAGGGGTGGGGGCTTTGGGGTCGTACTTCACCGGCAGGCGGTTCTGGCAGAACAGGCGGCTCTCCTGAAAGGTGCCGTCCGGCAGATGGTACACGCCGTTCTGGAGGTGGATGCAGTCCTGTTCGATGGGAAACGGGTCGGAAAAGGCCAGCAGCTTGATGGTCTCCAGAATGTTGGTGACCTTTTTGGACAGGCCGGAGGTGACATATTCCTCGATGTTCTCCAAGATGCGCTGCTTGATCTCGCTCTCGTCCTCCACCGGGCCGTCCAGCGTGTACAGCGTTCCGTTGACGCATTTCAGCGGCCACTGTTCCAGAAAGGCGCGGCCAAACTGGACTTCATCGATCTTTTTGCCGTTGTACCAGTCCGGCCATAATGGGTTGCGGGAAATGTTTTTCTTCATACGATCGCTCTCCTTTAGAAAAGTGAAGTGGTGGGTCTCACCGTGAGACCTACCACTTCAGGTGAATGAACTATCAGGCGCACTTTGCCAGAGCAAGGCGGTCGGTGCGCTCCTCCAGCATCAGCAGGTACGACCCGGACAGCAGCCGTGCAGCGGCATCGGCCTTCCGTTGGGGCGTTCCGAATGCAACGCAGTCCGTCAGGTGCTCGATGGTCTCGGTCATGTGGAGGGCTTCTTCAAACCGTGGGTCATGCGGCTCCTCCGGGGTGGCAGGCTTGTAGCGTTCCTGCCAGTCGTGCAGCAGGTCAAGATAATCGGTCAGCACCCGCAGGCAGTAGGCGATGTCTGCCCACTGCTCGTCCGTCAGGCCACGCTTGGGTGGCGGCAGAGCGATGGCATTGGCGGGCGGCTTGTCCGGGCCAAGTCCGAAGTCATGTGCGAGCTTCTCGGCGGCTTGCCGGGGGTTCAAATCGAACAGTTTGGCGGTGAGGTCGATGGCATCGCCGTTGGCTCCACAGCCAAAGCAGTAATAATAGGTGTCGTTCAGCATCATACTGGGGTCGCTGTCGGAATGGAACGGACAGCACACCATGCCATGGCGGTCGGGCTCCATGCCGTACATCTCTCCCACCTGCCGAACGGTGATGGCGGACTTGATCTTTTGATATAAACTCAAAATCTCTCCTTTGGTCAAAGGTTCTGGCACGGATCATTTTGATCCCTGCCACGTTCAAAGTCACCGGTGTTCCCCCAATGGGAACTTCGGTGAAGCCGGTCTCCCTTGCTGCCTCCCGACAGGAAATCTTTTTGGACTCTGTGTCGGCCCCATGCAGGGCGCTCGCTCCCCCGATGGGAGGTCTTGGCGGTCTGGGCAGTTCGGACGGTCATTCTGTTCTCAAGGTCCTGGTATGAAAGATATTTCAGAGGGCTTTCGCGGGAAGCCCTTAATATGTTCGCTGCTGGGGAGTTACTATGTTTTCTTTCTGTCTATAGGATAGCACCTCCATGGCTGCTGTGCCGTATATCCATAATGTCGGAAAACAGGTGCAGAAACTGCAAAATTCCACGCTTATGGACAGGAACCGCTGGAAGTGGTATACTGTGCAAAAAACATCGGAGGTGCGACCATGAACATCAAGCTGACACTGGGAGAACGGCTCAAAGACCTGCGTGTGGAGCGGCATCTGAAGCTGGAAACGCTGGCAGAGCAGACGGGTCTGTCCAAATCGGCACTGTCGAAGTATGAGAGCGACGATGTGACCGACCTCAGCATTTATGCGGTGACAACGCTGGCTGAGTTTTATGGTGTGACCACAGACTATCTGCTGGGTGTGACGGAAAACAAAAAACGCCCAGACGCAGTCCTTTCGGACTTGCATCTGAGCGATGGCGCAGTGGACGTATTAAGGAATGGAAAATTCAATCATCGGCTGCTGTGCGAACTTCTGGAACATCCCGATTTTGCCCGGTGGATGACCGACCTTGAGATCTGTGTGGACGGGCTGGTCAGTGACCGCATCCGGGACATGAATGCCATGGTAGAAGCCACCCGGCAGGAGCTGGAAAAGAGGTACCATGCCGATACAGAGGATTTGACCATGCGGACACTGAAGGCAGCACAGATCAACGAGGACGAGTATTTCGGGCGGATCCTCTATGATGAGCTGGCAGCGATTCTGAAGCAGATCAAAGCGGCACATGGAAACGATAAGACCACATCGGACGGTGCAGCGATCGAGCAAGCAAAAAAGCAGCTTGAAAATGCGCAGAAGTTTGAAGGTTCTCCGTTGGAGAAGAAGATGAATGTCCTGATGGGACAGATTGGCATCGACTATTCCAAGCTGACAAAAGAAGAACAGATGACCCTGCTGCGGGTGTTCAACAAATCCTCCATGTTGAAGCACCGCACAAAAGCAGGGATGCGGGGTAAGCACAGACGTTGATCGTTTTCCCTGTGCCTTATAGGGGAAAAACGCTGCTGCGGCAGGACGGGAGAACGTACACCATTGGTTCCTCTGCAAGCCTGCGCTGGGTGGGCAAAGACGGTCAACTGCCACGCCCATCCGCGCATCCTTCTGCCACAGAACAGGTGCTTGCCGGAGCCGCTCGCAGCCCCTTTTCCGCATCAGCCGGAACCAAGGTGTAACACACTAGACTTTGCAAGCAAAGTCGTGTGCCAACGAGCGTTCCGCCGCTCTTTGGAATCTTCCCGGCAGAGCACTGGAAAATGGGGTGCCCTGCGCAGAACGGGGTGCATTTGTCACCTCGCACTAAAAACAGCTCGCAGGTTTTACTTGACAATTCGCGGAATATGCACTATCATAGCCATGAGATGAATATAATGTTTATAACGATATACCCAATTTGAGGGTGAGGTGTTTCATGGCAATCAATGATAGTGCTGTCGTCCCACTTTACCAACAGGTAAAGGATGACATTCGTGCCGCGATCGAGAGCGGCAAATACAAAACCAATGAGAAGATCCCCCCGGAGCCGGAGCTGAGTGCGGAGTACTCGGTCAGCCGCATCACGGTGCGCCGTGCCGTGGAAGAACTGTGCGCCGAAGGGTATCTGGTCAAAATGCAGGGGCGGGGCACCTTTGTCAGTAAGCCCCGCATCCATCGCAAGTTTACCAGCGGCAAAGGTGCTGCCAGCTTTACGGAGATCTGCAAAGAAAACGGCATGGTGCCGGGTGCCCGGCTGCTGAACCGTCAGATCGTGCCGGTGCGTAAGGATGAGGAAGCCTTCTTCCATGTAGGCCCGGAAGCCTTGCTCATCTATATCCAGCGTCTGCGCACCGCCGATGGTCAGCCGGTTTTTCTGGAGAACCTGTTCCTGCCCTACGAGCCTTATAAGAACCTGATGAGCGAGAACCTCAATGATGTTTCCATGTTTGACACCATTGAGCGCATCTCCGGGCTGCGCCCTGCGACGACCTCCTGCCAGCGTATCGAGGCGGTACGGGCTTCGGCAGAACAGGCACAGCTGCTCAACCTTTCGCTGGGCGAGCCGCTGCTGTATCTGAACGCCTACTTCCATGACCAATATGACCACCCGCTGTGCATCGGGCGGCAGTATTACATTGGAAGCCGGTATATGTTTGAGTTTTAAGCACCGATCAATTCCCTAAAAAGAGCGTCTTTTCCGTGCGGAAAAGACGCTCTTTTTATCGTTCTACGGAAGGTTATTGGTGAAACTGCTAAAATATAGGGGAAGTGCTTTGTGCACTTTACCAAAGTAAAGATTTTTTTAGAAAAACCTCTTGACGTCTGTGCAAAATGTGGTACTATGTACATGACGATTATGACGTCTATAACGAATAGGACGATACAGACGCCGAAGAGATGAAGGAACCACAAGAAAGGTCGTGGATGCGTATGAACCGAATCATTCTTGCTTCGCACGGAGGGCTGTCTGCCGGAATGAAGGACACCGTGCAGATGATCCTTGGCGAGTTGCCGAACCTTTATGCCCTTGCCACCCTGCGGGATGAGACCGAGCCGATCACGGTGGCGGCACGCCGGCTGCTGGACGGCTTTGCAGCAGAGGATGCTGTGTACATCGTGACCGATGTGATGGGCGGCAGCGTGAACAACGAGATGCTGACCCTGCTGCCGGAGTATCCGGCTGTGCACCTGATCTGCGGCATGAACGCTTCTCTGGTGCTGACCCTTGCTTCCAACGACGAAGCCCTGACACAGGACGAACTGGCCGAGTGCATTGCAGATGCCAAGGCGCAGATCATTGATTGTAACCTGCTGCTGAAAAACGCAGCCCAAGATGAGGAGGATGACCTATGATCAAATTAGTACGTCTGGACTACCGCCTGCTGCACGGTCAGGTGGTATTCTCGTGGACCGGCCATGTGGGCGCACAGCGCATCATCGTGGTGGACGATGACGCCGCCAACGACGAGATGAAAAAGTCCGCCCTGCTGCTGAGCAAGCCCGCCGGTGTCCGGGTGAACATCTTTACGGTGGATAAGGCCATCGCCAAGATGCCCAAGGTGGAGCAGCTGGACGAGAAGATCATGATGATCTTCGGCAACACCGCTGCCCTGCTCAAGTTCTGTCAGGCATACCCCAAGATCAAAGAGATCAACTACGGCGCTGTGGCCAACAAGCCCGGCTCCAAGGCCTTTGATCAGTCGGTGTTCCTGACCCCGGAGGAGCAGGCCGACACCCAGAAGCTGCTGGATATGGGCATTAAGATCTACAGCCAGCAGACCCCCACCTTTAAGGTAGTACCCATCGATCACACCTGATCGTAAGGAGATAAGAAGGAGGAATTGACCCATGTTTGTTACCGCACTGCTTCTGGGTCTGGTTGGCGTGTTCTGTATTCTGGACTCGCGCATTCTGGGCCGCATGAACTTCGAGCGTCCGCTCATCACCTGCACCATCGTCGGTGCGCTGCTGGGTGATCTGCAGACCGGCCTGACCCTTGGCGCATCCATCGAGCTGATGAGCCTTGGCATCGTGAATATCGGCGCAGCAGCACCCCCGGACATGAACATGGCTGCCATCATCTGCGCAGCTTTTGCCATCCTGACCGATGCTTCTGCCGAGACTGCACTGGCACTGGCTATCCCCATCGCGGTTCTGGGCCAGATGCTGGGCGTGCTGATGCGCACCATCCTGTCCAACCTGACCCACGTTGCCGACCACGCCATTGCAGAAGGCAAGTTCCGCAAGGCATGGAGCATGCACATCGTCTGGGGCACAGTGCTGTATAGCCTGATGTACTTCATCCCCATCTTCCTGTCCGTCTACTTCGGCACGGATCTGGTGCAGAAGATCGTGGCTTTCATCCCCGCATGGCTGACCGATGGCCTGAACCTCGGCAGTAAGTTCCTTACCGCTTACGGTATTGCCCTGCTGCTGTCCACCATGCTCAACCGCGACCTGACCGTCTACTTCCTGCTGGGCTTCTTCTTTGTGGGCTACCTGGGTCTGGATATCACCGCTGTGGCCATCTTCGCCGCAATTCTGGCTGTGATCCTGACCGGCCTGAAGTATGGCAAGGGCGCACCTGCCGCAGCCGCTGCCGGTGCAGCTGCTGCCAACCCGGACTACGACCCGCTGGAAGATGACGACGATCTTTGATAGGAGGAAGCTGAAATGAGCAACGCAACCAAGACTGCAAAGCGCAGCGACTTCAAGAAATACTTCCAGTTCATGTGGCGCTCCCTGAACATTCAGGCCTCCTGGAACTACGAACGTCAGATGAACATGGGCTTTTTGTACGGCATCGCTCCCACGCTGGACGAGCTGTACCCCGATGAGAACGACCCCGAGCAGCTGGCGCACAAAAAGGAAGCCTACGAGCGCGAGATGGCGTTCTACAACTGCACCCCGCAGACCAGTGCCTTTACGCTGGGTCTGGCTGCCTCCATGGAGGAGCAGTACGCCGCCGACCGTGAGAACTTCAACCCGGAGACCATCAACGCCGTCAAAACCTCGCTGATGGGCCCCCTGTCCGGTGTGGGCGACTCCTTCTTCCAGGGCACTGTCCGCCTGATCGCTTTTGGTCTGGGCATCTCTCTGGCACAGCAGGGTAACGTTCTGGGCCCCATTCTGGCCATGATCCTCTCCATCGTCCCCGCTGTGCTGGTCACATGGTTTGCCGGTAAGCTGGGCTATACCATGGGCAGCAAGTACCTGACCAAGCTCAACGGCGGCATGATGGACAAGCTGATGTACGTCTGCGGCATCGTAGGCCTGATGGTCATTGGTGCCATGGTGGCAAGTATGGTGGGTCTGACCACCCCCATCACCTTCGCAAGCACCGGTCTGGTGCTGCAGGATGTGCTGAACAGCATTCTGCCGAATCTTCTGAACCTTGGCATCGTGATGCTGATGTACACCCTGATCCGCAAAAAGGTCAAGACCGGCTGGCTGCTGGTCATCTGCATCGTGGGCGGTGTTGCCATCAACGCCCTTGGTCTGTTGGTGTAACCGGGACTCCGGCTTACATAGATATCCGTACGCCTGTAATTTGTGATTCATCAGAACAATAGGAAAATAATTTGGAGGATTGCATTATGTATAACATTGATCTGGCAAACGTCAAGTCCATCGTGGCAGACATCGTGGCAAAGCACAACGTGGAGAACGTGGCTTTTGTTGGCTGCGGCGCTTCCAAGGCAGAGCTGTACCCCGCAAAGTACTTCCTGGCAAACTGCAGCAAGAAGCTGCGCGTGGCACACTACACCGCCAACGAGTTCAACTACGATACCCCCGATTGGCTGGGCGACACCACCGTGGTCATCACCGCTTCTCTGGGCGGCAGCACCCCTGAGACCGTCAAGGCCAACAGCGTGGCAAAGGCCGCCGGTGCAACCGTTGTCAGCGTTACCCACGCTGCCGGTTCTGCCCTGACCAAGGAAGCTGACTACACCATCGTTCACGGCTTTGAGGCCAACTACGCTGCCAAGCTGGAAAAGATGGGCTACGTTCTGGCACTGGCTGTGGAGATTCTGCAGCAGGTGGAAGGCTTCGACAAGTACGACAAGATGATCGAGGGCCTGACCAACGTGTTCGAGGCTGCCGAGAACGCTGCCAACTCTGCCCGCAAGTCTGCCAAGGAGTTCGCTGAGAAGTACAAGGACGCTCCCGTCGTCTACGTCATGTCCAGCGGCGCTTCCATGGAGGTCGCTTACTCCACCTCCATCTGCCTGATGATGGAGATGCAGTGGGTCAACTCCGGCTCCTTCCACAGCGGCGAGTTCTTCCACGGCCCCTTCGAGATCGTGGACAAGGACGTGCCCTTCATCCTGCTGATGAACGACGGCAAGACCCGTCCCGTGGATGCCCGCGCACTGACCTTCCTGCACCGCTTCGATGCTCTGACCACCGTTGTGGATGCAAAGGATTACGGTCTGGGCAATGCTGTGGACAGCAGCGTCATCACCTACTTCAACCCGCTGATGCACACCGCTGTGTTCCGCGTCTATGCTGAGGAGCTGTCCTACGTCCGTCAGCATCCGCTGACCCTGCGCCGCTATATGTGGAAGCTGGAGTACTAAGCGGTTAACCGGAATCAATAGACCCATGCTTGGGGGGAGGGGCTTGCCCCTCCCCCTTTTTGATGAAGAGGGAAATGAAGAATGATTGAAGCAGTGATTTTTGATATGGATGGGGTGCTGGCGGATACGGAATATTACTACGAGAACCGCCGTAAAAACTTTCTGCTGGAAAACGGCATCCCCATCCCGGAGGGCAACTTCATCGGCTCCAACGAAAAAGCCATCTGGGAAGCCATTGTCCCCAACGACCCTGTGCGCCGTCAGGAGATGCTGATGGCTTATCGGGAATACCGCAAGGCTCGCCCCACCCCCTACGGCAAGCTTACCGACCCGCAGGCAGAGCCGCTGATGAATGCGCTGCGCAGCCGGGGGCTGAAGGTGGCGGTGGCGTCCTCCAGCGCAGCGCCGGATATCATGAAGATGCTCACGGAGGGTGGGCTGAAAGCGATGGTGGATTTCGCCTTCAGCGGCGAGGACTGCGCCGCCCATAAGCCTGCGCCGGACATCTACCTCAAGGCACTGAAGGCACTGGGGCTGACGGCAGACAAGGCCATTGCGGTGGAGGATTCTCCCACGGGCATCGCCTCCGCAAAGGCGGCAGGCCTGAAGGTGCTGGCACTGAAGCCCCGCCACGGCGAGCCGCTGGATCAGTCCGCCGCAGACTGCATCATCACCCGGCTGATGGATGTAAAGGAGCATCTGGACTGAGATGGAAGCGATCAAGAACGGCCTGCGCAAAAACCTGAGCCCAGCACAGCTGTGGAGCGGCGCACGCTTTTTTCTGCTGCTGAATCTGGGACTTATCATCTATGCAGTAGCACTGAACTTTTACTGTGCGCCCAACCACTTTGTATTTGGCGGCACTACCGGCCTTTCCGTCGTGCTGGCCACCTGCTTTCCGGCTCTGAGCGTCAGCACCTTTATGTGGATCACCAATGCGGTGCTGGATGTGCTTGGCTGCGTCTTTCTGGGCATAAAGACTATGGGCTGGACGCTGTACTCCTCCTTCATGCTCAGTTTTTATTCCAGTATGTGCGAAAAGCTGTTTCCCGTGTCGCAGCCTTTGACGGATGATACCCTGCTGGAGCTGTGCTTTGCGGTGGCGCTGCCTGCCATTGCCAGCGGCATTGTGTTCAACATCGGGGCATCCACCGGCGGAACCGAGATCGTGGCCATGATCCTGCACAAGTACATCAAGGTGGAGATCGGCAGGGCGCTGCTGCTCAGCGATATCGGCACGGTGCTGTTTGCGGCTTACCTCTACGGCCCGCAGACCGGGATGTACTGCGTGCTGGGACTCATCGGGCGCAGCACCATCGTGGATACCGCCATCGAGAGCCTGAACCTCCGCAAGGTGTGTACGGTCATCACCTCAAGGCCGGAGCCCATCCGGCGTTTCGTTACGGAAACACTGGGACGCACAGCGACCCAGCAGGACGCCACCGGCGTGTACACCGGCGAGCCCCGTACCATGATCATGGTGGCGCTGACCCGGCGGCAGGCAGGGCTGCTGCGGGATTTCCTGCGCCGGGAGGACCCGGAGGCCTTTCTGACCATTGTCAACTCCAGCGAGATCATCGGCAAGGGATTCCAGTCCATCTGAAAACGCAGAATGCCCGCCCACTGTGGCTTTTCCACAGTGGGCGGGCATCATTATATATGGTAAATGGTTATTTACGCTGACTTCTTGAATTTGCGCTGAATTTACGCTGACTTGGCATGGTTTACGCTGAAAATACGCTGACTTGGCATGGTTTACGCTGAATTTACGCTGAAAAACGCGCGCCGCGCGATTAGCTTTTTTGCCGCGCGTTTTCTAAGGCTCAATCCTCCAGCCTGCCGTGGTCACACCCAAGCGACAAATAGTGCCCCATCTCCCCTCTCAGCGCCATCTGTGCATACTCCAATGGCTTGTTGTAGAGCAGCCAGTCCAACTCTGCCCGCTGTGCCGGGGTGTTTCCGTACTCGTCCTCGACGGCGATGCAGTCAATGGCAAGGGTGGTGCCATCCTCGAACCGGGCTTCCACCCGGTTGGTGTCCATGTTGTAGCGGCAGGAAAGCAATTTCGTCATAATAGTATCCTCCAAGACTTGATTTTTGATGTGCGGTCGCTCGAACCAATGCCGTCAAGTCGTTGTCGGATGAAGTGGATTTTAGTTTGTCTGGGAGTAAGTGCACGGTTTCTGCACGGTTTTTGCACGGTTTCAAAACGTGCAGAGGGTGCAAATCGTTGCAAAATCGGACAAAGGGTACAGAAACTCGAAGTTAAAAATCTGCGATGTATCGCAAAGAAACAACGTTGAAACGTAACTTCCAAAAATTGAGGGAATCGCCCGGTGTGCGCTACGAATCAGTAGGCCGGGGGTTCGAGTCCCTTCCATCGCACCAGAAAATGCCGTGAAATCGAAAGATTTCATGGCTTTTTTGTTTTTCTGGCAGGGTCTGCACACTTTTGCACATCTCCTGCACACTTTACAAAAAAGCCATGAACTCTTTGCATCGCTTGCACAGCGTGTATTTCGCTGCACAAAAAAGAGAATTTTACGCGAAGAGCACCCGCGTCAGCTCGCGGCGCTCCTCTGCGTCCATCTGCCGGATGGCTTCAAGGATCATTTTACCCGTGATTTTTGTTGCCACCGGCGTTTTGTTTTCCGGGGGTTCCTGCGGCTTCGCACCTGCCACATCCTGCGTGTAGAAGTCGGCTTCGATCTTCTCTGCCAGCTCCAACCGAGGCCTGTCCTGCGTGTGAGCGTAGGTGTCCATCAGGACGGTAGCAGTTGCATGACCTGTGTTGCCCTGCACCGATTTGAAGTCGCCGCCAGACTGCAACAGCTGATAGGTGGCACTGGAGTGGCGCAGACCGTGGAACACGATCTTCTCAAACTCCGGGTGCTCTGCTCTCCACTGGCGATACCACTTGGTCAGAACGTCCGGGGCAATGGGTAAGCCGTCTGGTAAGCGGAACAGCTGACCGCAGTTGCTGTACTTTTCCGGGGCGTTCTGTTCGTCCTGCTTCATCTTGTCGAGCCATGCCAGAAGTTCCTCTTTCAGCGGTTTCGTCATATACAGGACACGGTTGGACTTCTTGGTTTTGGTCTTTTTCAGAATCAGCGAGGACTTGCTCCCTTCCCGTCTGTCCGGGAAGGTGTGGTAGATCTGGCTGGGGTCGATCTTGGACAAGGCTTCCTTGTTGGCGCGCTGCATTGCCTTGTTCACCGTGATGGTTCCGCGCCCATCGGCGGCATCGAAGTCGAGGTCTCCCGGCTGTAAGCCGAGGATCTCACCCTCTCGCAAGGAAAGGATCATGCTCAGATGCACCGCCAGATGCAGGGCGGGGTTCTCGATGGTCTGCAACGCTGCCAGCATGGTACGCTCATCCCAGATCGTGCGCTCCTCGGTGTTGACCTTAGGGGCTTCACGAGGGGTAGGCGATTTGTGAATCAAATCCCAGTCAACGGCATACGAAAAGGCGGTCTTCAGGAGCGTGTGGACTTCATGGATAGAGGTGCTGGACAGCAGCCGCTTCTTCTGAGCTTCCGTAAGTTCCTGTTTCTCGCCGTGAACGTACTGGCCGCATGGGGTCTGGCTCAGTGTGGCGTAGAACTGCTCGATGTCGTAGGTGCGGAGGTCTTGCACCTTCCGCTTGCCGATATACGGCACGATGAGGTTCTGCACCATCGCCACGGATTGCGTGTAGGTCTTTGGCGACCACTTGTGCTTGCTGGACTGAATGGGAATCCACTTGTACAGCATCTCCTCCACCGTCATTGCATCGGGCACGAGGAATGTACCATCCAGCAGTTCCTTTTCGACCGTGATCTTGCGCTCCTGCGCTTCGGCCTTGGTCTTGAAGGTCTCCCAGCCCTTGCAGGGCTTGCCATTGTGGTCTTTGTAGTTGTATCGGACAGAATACGTGTTGCCACGTTTCATAATAGATGCCATAGATATTCCCTCCCTCAGACCGCTGCAAACCAATCGTCAAAGCTCTGCTTGCTCACCCGGATGCTGGTACCGAGGCGGATCACCTTGAAGTCTTTCGTGGTGTTGCACAGATTGTACGCAGCACGGTTGGAGATCGCCAACAGTTGGGCGATCTCCTCCACCCGGTAAACGAGCGGGGCGTGTCGGACGGTTTTGCTGGTCTGGTCAGAAGGTTCTACGGCAGGGGTTTCGGACAATTTCATTGTAGGGGATTCGGGCGCGATTTTCAAGTCCTCACGGGTCAGTTTGGCGGAATTTTTGCGGACATTCGTCATAGGCATGTCTCCTTTGCACTTCTCCAGACCCGGCGCAGCTCCGGTTGAACTGCACCCTTGTGGGTCGGTAAATATGTAAGGGCCTGCCGCTCCTGACCCGAAGCAGCAGCCCAAAAAAGTGCGAGAACTTGAATTTACGCGCCCCACGCGCCCCAAACCACACAAAAGTACCTTTCTGTGTTGATTTTTCAGGGCGCATGGCTGGGATGCACGCGCCCTTTTGGGGCGCATCTTGTTTTTTTTTCTCCCGCCCCGAAGGGCGTGTTGCCGCCCCGCATCCGCCCGGAAAGGGTAGATACGCGCCCGGAGAAAACAACGATAACAAGTCAAAACAACTGATTTGGGGCGCGTGGGGCGGGAGAATTTCACTTTTCGTGTGTTTTATGCCGCAGCAAAGGCGGGGTGGACGCATACGCCCCGGAAGCCGCGGTACTTTCCCTCGATGTGCTTGGAGAAGGTCAGGCCATACTTCCCCGCATTTTTCAGCAGGAACTGGCTGAACTTCTTTTGCGGAACAGGCGATTCCAGATTATCCTCGCACCACTTGGTGTAGGCGCGATAGAGGTAGGTGGAGCGTTCCTCGGTGTCGGGCTTGAAGCGGACATACGCCGTTGCCTGCATGAACTGGGTCAGGTTATCGCTGTCCGCCATGGCTGCTTCGAGGTTCTGGATGGAGCGCTCGCTGATGGTAAACTGATAGCGGTTCGCCAGCAAACGGTGCAGCCCCTCCAGCATCCACAGCAGGATGCCGGGACGCTCCTCGGACAACTCTTCGATGAGGAAGGGATTATCCACCCGGGCAGGGTCACGGTCTTTCACCGTGATGAGGATCTGTCTGCGCCAGAAGCCGTCGCTGTCATCGTGAGCAGCCACAAGGTTGCCATTGCCGAAGCAGATGAAACGAACGTACAGCAGACCTTGGACAGCCTGCTTATTCTTTCGCTCAATGCACAAACGGTCTTCGGCGGTGACGATGGACTTGATGTTCCGGGTTTCAGGCAAAGCCACCATGTTCAGGTCGTCATCGACCATGACCAGCTTATACTCCAGATTTGCACTGGCAAAGCGGTTCGTTTCGATGCGGAGGATGGATTCGGAGTGAGAGGCTTCCCCGAACAGCTTCTTCAGCAGCAAGCCGATGCGGGATTTTCCCTCGCCGCCCTTGCCGGTCATGACCAGCATCTTCTGCGCCTTGGTAGACGGGATCAGAAGATAGCCGAGATATTCCTGCAAGGTCAGAATGTCCTCCGGGATCAGCAGACCGTCCAGAAATTCCAGCCACTTGGTCGGTGCGGGGGCATCGGGCTGGTATTCCACGGGGAGCCGGTTCAGGCAGAGTTCCTTTTCCGGCACAAATCCCCGCTCGTCCAGAAAGTAGGTTCCGTTCTGGAGATGGATGCGGTCAAGCTGGGGTTTCCATTCAGGGGTATAGGTTTCGATACGGAGTGCGTCCAGAACCTGCTTTTCCTTCTTGGCAAGGTTGTCGAGCACAAAGTCACGGAGGTCGCTGTGGACTTCGTAGAGCAGTGCGTCCTCGTCTACCTCGCCGTTCTGGTCAAACAGCTTCTGTTTCAGGCACATCATGGGGTGCTTCTCTAAAAGGTACTGGCAGTAGGCGGTTTCACGCACTTTGCCCTTGCTGTCTACCCAAGGGCATTCGCATTCTTCCTCTTCTTCCAGTTCGTCCTCATCACGCCAATCGTCGTTCCTCTTTTTCCAGTCGCTCATGCAATCCCTCCCAATACTTCCGTAGCTCATTTTCGGTCTGCGGGTCCGGGAGCACCGAACAGTCCAGATAATATTCAACGATGTCAAGGTTCTTTATCGCTTCAAGGAAGCAGGGGTGAAGTTCTTCTGTGGGTGACTGCGGTGCATATCGGACTCGCCAACGCTGCAGACAGCGGTAATAGTCCAGCAGCTGCTGCCGGACGGTGGGCGGACTGCGGGGAGCAAGCCGCACCTTGCCGTCGGCAAGTGCCATGCCAAAGTCCTCCTTCAACTTTTCCACAGCCTTGTAGGGAGAAAGTTGAAAAAGTCTGCCGACAAAATCGATCACATCGCCATCGGCCTGACAGGCGAAACAGTGGAAACGGCTGTCCACCTTCATGCTGGGGTGTTTATCCCCGTGGAAGGGACAGCACATCATGCCGTTCCGGTTTACGGCGAAGCCGTATAGCTCTGCTGCCTGCCGGGTCGAGATGGCGCGCTTTACGTCCGAAAAGACAGAGGGGCTACCCTCCGTCCCAATGGGTGGGGTACAGGCGAAAGGACGAAGCCCGGTGAGAGGCGTGGGTGAGGTTGGGTTTATTCACACATCGATCCGTCAGAGTGTTGTTCATTTGACCTCCTGCTGCGGTACGGCGTGGCTGCGCTCTTCCTTGCGGAAGAAGGCTTCCACGTTCTGTTGTGCGGTGCGGAGTTCACGCAGTTCGATCTGCGCTTTCTTGTAGCGGGTGTAGAACCTGTTTTTCTCCGAGGAAAGGGTCTGGTATTCGGCATCCAGCTTTTTGAGGTCCGGCAGTGTCCTGAGCCCGTTGGCCTTGAAATAGGCGCAAGCGGCCTCGTACACGGCAAGCTCTGCACGGTGCTGCTCCTTGAACTTGGCGGGATTCCGCACAGTCTGGAGCTTCTGTGCAAGAGGCTTGTACTGCCGATAGACCACAAGATGCCCGCGCAGCTCCTTGAGGGAGACCATGCGGGCATCCAGGTCTTTGACCACCGCCAGTGCATCGTCGTGCTGGGTTTGCAGTTCGGCAATGCGCTGGTGCAGGGCATCTTCGCTGAGCAGCTTTTTCTCCTGCAGGAGACACAAGGTCTGCGACCAGCGTTTGAGGTTGAACTTTTTCGCCCAACGCTCATAGCCGATGCCCTTGCCCGCAGCAACTTTCGCTTGAATGTCAACCAGTTTCCTGATCTTATCCGGCTTCTTCTCGCTGCTGGGCTGGATGATGGCGGCAAGCTGGATGTTCTGGGAGAGGGCGGTCAGCACCTGCTCTTTTTCCAGCTTCTTGCTCAGTTTCTTGGCAGTGATGAACTTTGCCCGACCGGGCGGGCAGTAGCTCAACCGGCCTCGGCTTTCCTTCACGGCGATGCCGTGTTCCTGCATGAGCAATGCAGAAAATTCCTCGAAGGTGGTGGTCTTGTTCAGCACGGAGTAGATCTGCTTTCGCAGCTTGTCCAGCTCGGTCTGGTAGACGGTCTGGGTGGGCTGCTGCCCTTCGGCGGCAAGTTTGGCGTTGGCATGGTCGAGGCGGCGTTGTCCGCGCCGCTGCGCCCAATACTCGCGCTCCGAAACATGGTCGCCTTGGGCTTCCAGCAGATTGATCTGGTTCAGGTCGGCTTGCTCGCACATCTCCATGACTGCGACACGGAGGTGCCGGAGCATGGCAGAGGTGCAGCGGTGCTTCTTGCCCGCTTCCCAGTCGCAGGGCTTGTCCATGAAGGGCTGCCGTTCCACGGTGCGGACGCGCAAGCTGCCGATGACGATGTGGACGTGGATATTCCCGGCACTGTTGTGACCGTCCGGGTGGGTGCAGACGATGGCGGGATGACCGGGGAAGTTGTCCTTGCAGAACTGCAAGCCAAGGGCTTGCGCCCGCTCCATGGTCAGGCCGTTCTCTACTGCGTCCTTCGGGTCGAAGCTGATGATATAGTGGTGGGTCTTCACGTCCTCCCGCCTGCCGTTCTTGCCGTACTTGCGATTGGCAATCAGGCAGGCCATAGCAAACGAAGATTCGCCGCACTCAAGGGTGTCGAGCAGGTACGAATCCCGCAGCTTAGGTCTGCCCTTCTCGTCCAGAATGGGCAGGCCGGTGTACTCGTTGTGCTGAAAGGAGAGATAGCTCTCAGCGGCGGCATAGTTAGAGTTTTTCGAGGTCAAATGCTTGATGGTTGCCATACAGTTCACCAACCGTTTCTTCGGCTTTCAGCCGAAAGTTCGTGAGTGCGGACAGTTCCTCCAGAATTTGCGCCCGGAGCTGCTCGGTGTCTTTGCCGCCGGAGTTGAAGTGCCGTGCAAGCTGGTTGAGGTTGCTTCCTACCTTGCTGCACTGGGCAGACAAGGCGGCAAGCGCCGCCAGTGCATCCTCGCCGCCCTGCGCCACCACAACGGTGTGTTTGACGTTCACACCGTACAGGACACGGCGGACGAGTTCGGACTGGGTGAGGTGGAGTTCTTTGCAGGCGTATGCGATCCGCAGCTTTTCTTCTGCGGTCACTCGGACTTTGATGATGTGTGTCTTTCGTTTTCGCGGCGTGTCATTGCGGTTCTCTCGTGCGTGTACGTTCGGACTTTTCATTTCAGTCATATTCGACCTCCTGTGAAAATAGAAAACGCCCTCATCCCGGATGGAAGGGGCTATGTAAAGCGACACGCCGCATTCGCACCAACGGTGCGAAGCTGGAGCAGGGTTTGGGGCAGGCACGCCCCAACAAGTGGCAGACCATGTGACAGAACATTTTCAAGCATTGAAAATTTGTGGCCACAGGTCGATACTTGCTTTCGCCCTTTCCGTGCAACACTGAAAATTTCAGAAGTCGAACCGCAATGCACGTTGAAAATTTTGCAGAGCAAAACGTGTGAAAAGGCAAAGCCCCTGCTCATGGTCACCGTTCACACCGAACGCAGTTCCTGCCCCTGTTTTTGCAGCGGCGTTGTCCGGCTCGCCCACAGAAAGTATGAGGTCATGGCGCAGTATCTCGTTCAGACGGCTTATGTAAGATTCAAGGTACAGTATGAAGAAAGCCGGACGCAGTGCGGACACTACAACCTGCTTCTTTCAAGCGTAAGAATAACACTTTGAGGTTGTGCAGTCAACAACTAAAAATAAATTTTGGAAGATTGAACGACTACATAAGATTTTATTTGTGAAAAAGAAAAATACCGCCCACGCAGCGCAGCGATGATTTTGTCGGGTGAATCGGCGGCAAAATGAATCGGGTGTGTTGCGGGGCGGTAAAAATCTTCACGGAGAATAAATCCTCGCCACTCTGTATTTTTCTACAAATTTGGTGGGATTTGCGATAAAGGGTATCACGGAATGCGGCGAGCGTCAAGATGGTTTTGCAAATTTTATTGCGGTAAAGCGGTGATAGTAGGACTTATGTATGGGATATGCTATTTGGACAGGCACTATTTTGAAAAATTGAGATAAAACAAAAAGTGCAGAGCACCTTATTCAGAGTGCTCTGCGCTTTTCTGCATCTTGCGCCATTGTTGCGGGGGTCATACTAGCGGGACTGGTCCACTGTGCCCACTGTGGGGCTAGGATGTCGGGTTTTATCCACTGTGACCGATACAAGAAAAAGGATGGCACCGTGGTAGAAAACCGCAAGCCAAAGTATAACTGTTTTCAGCGGACTCAGCGGCTGCGGGATTGCGACGGGCAGGCCCTCTACCTGGCAGACCGGGTGGACGGGATCGTCCTACCGCCAGTTCCTGGACCTGACGAAACCAGAAAAATGCCCCAAATCACTCAAGCAAAAATGGAGAGCAGAAATATAGCTTTAAAATGATCAAAACAGAATCTTATCTTGGAGATTCGATGTATTTGGTCCGATATTCTGAAGGAGTCATACCGGTTTTCTGCCTAAAAATTTTAGAAAAGTAGCTGGAAGAAGGATAACCAACCATTTCTCCAATCTCTTTTGTTCGCTTGGTAGGGTCAAGAAGAAGCTCTTTGGCGGCTTCCACCCGGATGTTGGTGAGAAAGTCGATAAATTTGACGCCATAGTACTGGCGGAATAGCTTGGAGAAATGTCCTGTGCTCATATTGAGAATGTCACAGATAATCTCCTGGGAAATGTCATATCGGTAATTTTTCCGGATATAATCTTCCACATTTTTGATGAGCAGTTCGCTTCGGGTCTGGGATGTCAGTTCCTGGGAGGGTGCCTGCACCTCCAGAACACGCTGCTGGAGTGCATTTTCCTCCTCCCGCTCTTGAATCAATCTTTGAATCGTTGATACCAGAACCGCATCTTCCACCGGTTTGAGAAGGTAATCCACGGCATGGAGGCGGACGGCCTCGTGGGCGTACTCAAACCGCTCATAGGCGGTAATAATGATGAATTTGGTCAGCGGGTTTACCTTGGCTATCTTGTTGGCCGCAACGATTCCGTTGCAGCCGGGCATTTCAATATCCATCAAAACCAGGTCGGCATGCCAAATGGTTGCAGTGCTGATGGCATCTACTCCGTTGCTTGCCGTTTTAATGTCCACTCCGCAGGAAAAATTCCATTCCAGAATATCTTTCAGGGATTGTTGCTCCAGAGGTTCATCCTCTGCAATGAGAATACGCAGCACTCAAGGTTCCTCCTCTCGATAGGTTGCGGGAATTTCCATGGATATTTTGGTCCCCAATCCAAGCTTGGATTGGACGCGCAACTGATTTCCTTTTCCCAGCAATTTCAGTCGTCTGCTTACATTGTGAATCCCAATACCGTGGTCTGCCTGTGGAGGTTTTTCTCCCCGATGAATGTATTCCAATGTTTCAGGGGAGATGCCGCATCCATTGTCTACTACGATCAAGTGCAGGATTTCTTCCTTCATGTAAATCCGCACCCGGACCAGACCGCCTTGCGGCTTTGGCTCCAGACCGTGCTTTACTGCGTTTTCCACCATGGTCTCCAGAATGAATGGGGGGACCAGCAGCTCTTCCGGATCGCACTGGGAACTGATCCGCCAGTCCAGCTGCATTCTTTCCCCAAATCGAGTCTGCTGAATCTTAAAGTATTCCCGGGTAACGCTCATTTCATCTGCAAGGGTGGTCGGGGAGGTATCGCTCCGAAGACTATGCCGGAATACCTTGGACAGGGAGAGAATCAGCCCTTCGGTTTTAGCGGCCTTTTCCAGGCGAGCTACCCGGCATATGGTATTCAGGGTGTTAAAAAGAAAGTGGGGATTGATCTGGCTGCGAAGACTTTGCAGTTTAGCTTCCTCTGCCAGTTTCTGACTTTCCAAAACCTTGGCCTCGGTCTGGTGGAGCAGAGCCAGCGTTCGGTTGTGTTCCATTAGGGTGTTGATCAGCTGATTGGCAGAATGTTTCATTTGATTGAATGCATCCACCAACTGCAAAATTTCCCGGTTACGGGTGTTTGTTTCAATATCCGGAATATCAAAGTTTTCACGGCCCATAGCCTTGGATGCTTCCACCAGTTTGCCGATGGGCGAGAGGATGTTGGTGAGGCTAAAGGCAAAATACCCTACCAGAAGCAGAGCCAAAACGCAGATGAAAGCTTGAAGCAGCCAAAGAAGATCGATTCGCTCCTGAGTCAGGGAATATTCCGCCTGGCTGGCCTGGACCCTGTCCAGCATAAAGGTGGTAGAATAGCTTCGGATCAGGGTGACCAGATTTTCCTTTTGGTAGTATACGGCAATGGCTTCATTCCGGTCTCCCTGCTCCATAAGAGTAAGAAAGGAATTGACAAAGTCAAAGTAATGCGGGAGCATATTTTGAAGCGCCCGGGAATCATGGTATAGGCTTCCGTCTGCTGCAGTGAATCCCCGGGTCATTTCTTTTAGATAGGTGTCCATATCTGCCATATTGTTTCGAACTAACTCTGCCCGGGCAGGACCATCTTCCCAGGATTCTATCCAGCGGTAATCATATACGGCTTTTTCGCACCGGTCAAAAGCACCAATGAAGGAATTGACTACATAAAGCTTATCTGTCATCCCGTAAACCTGTGCAGTGGCGATACGGTTGCTCAGCCATGAAATAGCCAGGCAACTGACCACAAGCAGGGCGGCGGCGAAAAGCTGTGCGTATACGATGCGGACAGTACCAACATTTCGGTGCTGCTTCATAGGAGATCCCTCCCTAAAAAGATGACGGATATACTTCTTCATGGTACTATTATACCTCTTTGGCGGAGACAAACATATATCACTTTTTTAAGATTTATAACAGAATTTTGTTTTTTTATCCTATGGTTGACTGGAACAGAAAAAGAAGAGAAAATTAGCCCTTTAAATAACAATATATTATATATATTTTCCGGAACACCAACCCGTGAATTTTGCACAAAGCTTGTCGGAAAACTGTTTTCAAAGGACAAAATAGTTGTATTTTTCTGAAAATTCTGTCGTTGATAGAATACTTCTGCCGTGGTAACATGAAAGTACGGAACAAGCCGCAGAGCAAAAGCGGCAAAATAAAAGGAGGAATAACCGACCATGAAAAAACTTTTGGCATTGATCTTGGCTCTTACCCTGGCGCTGGGCACTGTTGCCTGTGGAAACTCTGCCCCGGCGAATGGTGGAGCAGCAGGAGCGAGCGGGGATCCTGCAGTCCCTGCTGCAGAGGGAATGCAGGAAACCCCTGATATGGTTCTTCGGCTCAGCGAAGACCAGTCCCCTGATTTCCCTACCACTCAGGGCTGCCAGAAATTTGCAGACTTGGTTTATGAGCGCACCAACGGCCGGATTAAAATCGAAGTGTATGATTCCGGCACCCTGGGCGGAACCACTGCTGTTGCAGAACAGCTTCAGTACGGTGCCATTGATCTGCTCCGGGGCGGTGCGGCTCCCTTGGCTCAGTTCAGCCCCACTTTGAATGTGTTCTCTCTGCCCTTCCTGTTCACCAGCACCGAGAACGACTATAAGTGCCTGGACAGCGAACTGGCCCAGGATATTCTGAAAATGGAAGATTCTGAGGGTCTTATCGGTCTGGGCTATTACACCGGCGGTGCCCGCTGCTTCTATTCCTCTCGGCCCATTACCTGCCTGGCAGATCTGGCCGGTATGGATATCCGCGTCCAGGAATCCGAGATTATGATGGGAATGATCGACGCCCTGGGGGCTAATCCTACCCCCACTGCCTACGCTGAGGTGTACTCTGCCCTTCAGACCGGCGTTGTGGATGCAGCAGAAAACGGCATTGGTGCCTATGTTTCCACCGCTCACTGCGAGGTGGCACCTTATCTCATGCTGGATAACCATGTGTTTACCCCTGATATGCTGGTCATGAGCCGCCAGGTGTGGGATAGGCTCTCTCCTGAGGATCAGCAGATTTTCAGGGAAGCTGCCTATGACTCTGTGGTTTACGAGCGTGAGGTATACGAGGCTTATGAGGCGGAAGCTCTCCAGAAAGCTCTGGACAGCGGCGTTACCGTCTATGAACTTACTGATGACCAGCTGCAGGAGTTCATTGATGCTACTGCCGGTATGCCCGAAAAGTACTGCAGCCAGTACATCGATATCGTCAACCAGTTCAAGGCTATGCAGGAGTGATTCTGAATCTGAAGGTTTTCTGCCGTCCGTAATCCGTTACGGACGGCTTTTCGGAAGGAGGAATGTTTTAATGGACTCATTGGTCAAACCAATCTGTAAATTTTTGAATTTTCTTTACCATGTCTTTCTGGTATTTGCCTGCCTTGTCCTGCTGTCTATTGTGATTATCGTCAGTGCTCAGGTTTTTGTACGGCAGGTAATGGGCGGTACTGTTCGGTGGAGTCAGGAAGTGGCTCTGATGCTTATGGTCTGGATGGCCTTTATCACCTGCGCTGTGGGTGTGGAGAGAAACCTTCATATTGGGATTGAAATGTTCTACCAGATGTTCCCTAAAAAACTCCAGAAGATTCTGTTCTACATCAACTGGGTGCTGGTAGGGATCGTGGGATATTTCTTTATGTATTATGGGGTAAAGCTTACCCTCTCTACTACCACCTCTAAGCTTCCGGCCACCGGATGGCCCAAGTGCACGATGTACTGGATCATTCCGGTCTGCGGATTCTTTATCATCTATTTTGCCCTGCTCAAGATTACCAAGCGGGATGATTTGCTTCCGGCTCCGGTTTTCTTCGAAAAGAAACCTGAAGGAGGAAACAACTGATGGTCAATCCAACCGTAGCAGCAGCTATCCTGATGGGGTTGTTTTTTGCCCTAATCATATTGCATCTTCCCATCACTTTTTCCCTTTGTATTGCAACGGGAGCCTGCATGATTTACTGCAAAATCCCTCTTATGACCCTGATTCAAAACTATTCTGCTTCCATCAACTCCTTTACACTGATGGCTATTCCCTTCTTCGTACTGGCGGGGGAAATCATGGGCTCCGGAGGAATTTCAGATCGGCTTTTGAAAACAGCGGACGCCTGCGTGGGGCATATCCGGGGAGGTTTGGCCCATGTGAATGTACTGGCCTCTATGCTGTTCGGATCCATGTCCGGCTCTGCTGTGGCAGATGTTTCCTCTCTGGGCTCCATTGAGGTGCCCATGATGGTGGATGGAGGTTATGACCGGGAATTTTCGGTGGCAATTACCGTGGCTTCTTCCTGCCAGGGCGTTCTGATTCCTCCCAGCCATAACATGGTCATGTATTCTCTGGCGGCAGGCGGATGCTCCATCGGTGCCCTCTTTATGGGCGGTGCTGTACCCGGTATCACCCTGGGAATTCTGTTCATGATCGTTTGCTATTTCCTGGCTGTAAAGCGGAATTATCCCTACGGCGAGCGGAAATCCTGGAAAGAGCGGCTCGAGGTGATTGGCAAGGCAATCCCGGCCCTTATGACCGTAATCATTATTCTGGGCGGTGTTCTCTCCGGAATTTTCACTGCAACGGAATCTGCGGCCATCGCCTGTGTCTGGGCTTTCGTGGTATCAGTGTTTTTCTATAAAGAGCTGAAGATTCGGGAGATGCCCCGGATACTCCTTACTTGCACCAAAAACCTGGCCATGATTTATGCCCTTATCGGTTCTGCCGGAGCTTTTGGATTTATGATGAGCTACCTCCGGGTCCCCACCATGCTTACCAATGCATTGCTCGGCATTTCGGACAATTATTATGTAATTCTGATCATTATCAACATTATGCTTCTGGTGCTGGGCTGTTTTATGGATATGGTTCCCCTGATTCTTCTTTGCACTCCTATCCTGCTGCCGGTGGTTCAGAGCTTCGGCATGTCCACCACCCATTTTGGCGTGATGATGGTTTATAACCTTTGTGTGGGACTTTGCACTCCTCCCGTGGGCAATGCGCTTTTTGTTGGCTGTTCGGTGGGCAAAACCACCATTGAGAAGGTTACCAAGGCCCTTCTCCCCTTGTATGCTACTATGGTTGTGGGATTGGTGCTAGTCACCTTCTTCCCTCCCATTGTGGAATTCCTGCCCAAGATGATGGGCTACGCAGTATAATCAATCGAATATTCAATCAAAAAGAAAAGAGGTATTTTGTATGCGTGCAGTAATTACAGGCGGTTCCAGCGGGATCGGTTTTGCCACCGCACAGGTTCTGGGACGGGAAGGATATGAAATCATTGTAGTATCTTTCGATGAAAAACAGCAGGAACCGACCCTTAAGGCTCTGGCAGAGGAGGGAATCAAGGCATCCTACTATCTCTGTGATGTGACCAAGGAGGAATCGGTCAACGAAACCTTTGCCCGGATCTCCGAAAAAGCTGACAGTGTGGATCTGCTGGTAAATGCAGTTGGCGGCCTGGGCGGCCGGCATGAGATCACCGATATGCCTACCGAATTTATGCGGAAGGTAGTGGCCCTGAACTTTGACAGCGTCTTCTTTGTGACCCGGGCTTGTCTGCCTCTCCTGAAAAAGGGAACCAATCCTTCTATTGTAAACTTCAGCACCATTGCGGTTACTTCCGGTGGCGGTCCCGGTGCTGCTATTTACAGTGCCAGCAAGGGAGCTGTTCAGAGCTACACCCGTGGTCTGGCCAAGGATCTGGTCCAGTTTGGGATTCGGGTAAATGCAGTCTCTCCCGGTACCATTGATACTCCTTTCCATGCGGCAACTGCCCGGGAACTGGTGGAAAGTTGGAAGGCCGGTATCCCCATGGGACGGCTGGGAGAAGCCTCCGAGGTGGCCACAGTCATTAAATTCCTGGCCAGCCCCGACGCCTCTTACATTACCGGCGAAGTGATCCAGATCAACGGCGGACAGGCATTTATCTAAGGAGGGAAACCATGGTTTTACACTATGACCAGATCGTACCCACCGCTCCGGCCCCTGGCATTACCCGGCGTATTCTGGCCCGGGGTGGAGCCATGATGGGAGTGGAGGCGTCCTTTAAAAAAGACGCAGTGGGAGCGGCTCATCGACATCCCCACGAACAGGTAAGTTATGTGGTATCCGGCAGCTTTGAATATGAGGTAGAGGGAGAAAAATATATCCTTTATCAGGGAGACAGCTATTATGTGGCACCTGATCAGCTGCACGGGGCCAGAGCTTTGGAGGATGCGGTGATTCTGGACATCTTTACTCCTCAGCGGGAAGATTTCCTTTGATATTTTTCTAAGCAGTTTCTTCATAAAAACCCGGATCTCTTTTGAGGATGGAGATTCGGGTTTTTTGAATGGAACGATTCATCCGCAGAAGCGCTCCTCGCTCAGAAAGAAGGTTTTCAAAAGCGATTTTTCTGTGTTCGGCAGATTCGGTACACATTCGGATCTCTTTGTTTTTCACCTCGTCGGAGGATTTGAAACACTTGCTTCTGAGTTCGCAGCCGGAACAATCTTTGCAGCGGTAATAGTCCGTGGTGGTAATAGATCCGTTTTCCTTTTTGGAACTGGAACGAGCAAAGAGAAGCTTTCTTCCACCTGCGCAAAGAAAACCATCCTCATGCTCCAGCGGCTCCATATGAGGTCAATCTTCCAGCCTGCCGTGCTCGCAGCCAAGGGAGAGATAGTGTTCCATCTCATCGCCCAGCACAAGCTGTGCGTATTCAAATGGCTTATTGTACAGCAGCCAGTCAAGTTCTGCCCGCTGTGCAGGGGTGTTGCCGTATTCGTCCTCCACAGCGATGCAGTCAATGGCAAGAGTGGTGCCATCCTCGAACCGGGCTTCCACCCGGTTAGTGTCCATATTGTAGCGGCAGGAAAGCAGCTTGTTCATGGTGAACCTCATTTCTATATCAAACGGTGTCTGTTCGGATGTCCTAAACCCTGCCATAGAACCGATGTGTCATGTAAGATTGTTGTTTGGATGAAACTGGAAGATTTTGTACAATAAATACCGTTGAAATCCAGCTTTTGGGGCTGTGCGAAACAGCCTGTTTTGCCGGGCTGATTTTGGCTCTGCACACTTTTGCACATTTTCTGCACATCGCAAGGATGGATAACAGGTGCAAAGACGTGCAAGCAATGCAAAGAATGCAACAGAATAACAACGACAAAATAACGGTGATTCGATTAAAATTACGTTTTAACGTCAAATGATGAAATGGATAAAATGTGCCATTCGGTTCCTACGAATCAGTAGGCCGGGGGTTCGAGTCCCTTCCATCGCACCAAACCATGAAAATCCGAACATTTTCTCGATAGGAGAAGGGTTCGGATTTTTTGTTTTCTTCGGAAACGAAAACAAGGGCTCTTCCCTGACGGCTGTGTGTCCGAAACCTTATCAGAAAAAAGACCGTGTCACAAAGGTCACAACTGTAAAGGTGCCGTAAGGCGGAAAGGACACAAACATGAAGTACGATGCAAGAGCTTGCCATTTCAACATGGACACCGGCTGTGTGGAACTACTGCTCCGGGATGGGAGAAAAATTTCCATCGACTGCACCGGGGTCGAGGATGCACTGGACGTGACCATGGCGCAGAGGTCGGAACTGGATTACCTCATCTACAATGATCCGCTGAGCTACGCGGATTTGATTCTGAATGGTAACCCGGAGGAATATTTGAAGAATGTGGCCGGAGGTCATGGATTAGAGGATTTATCGTTTAGAGATTAACTCGATATAAGGAACAAGCCCACAGGTCTGCCGTATTTTTATGCGGTCTATCCTGTGGGCTTGTTTGCTATTATCGACTCATGATTGAATTTGAAATTTCAAGCACGACCGTATCATGTTTATAGGTGGTAACAACCATCGGCAGGCCTCCAGCCTTCAAAACTTATGCAGACGTTTGATTTTCGTATCGTTTAAGCCAGAGGAAAAAGCCTATATTGAGCAGAATGCCCACTACGGTGGAGGTGGGTGCGGACAGACCGATCATAGTCAGGCTGGCATTAGGCTGGATGCTCATAATATATGCCATGGGAAGGCACACCAGCAAAGTCTGCACCAGCCCCTGTACCATGACCCAGAGCGTTTTGTCGTTACCGTTGAAGTAACCCACCATGCTGAACAGGATGGCGGTGGCGATGGTCTCGGGCGCAAAGCCCTTGAGGTAGGCGTAGCCGTTGGCAATGACAGAGGCATCTGCCGTAAAAAGGCTGGAGAGAACGTCACCCTTGCACCACACCAGTGCAAATACGACGCAGCCGAACACCAGACCGATGCCAATGCCGGTGAACATGGACTGCTCGGCGCGTTTTTTGTTGCCGGCACCCACGTTCTGCGACACAAAGGACGCCATGGACTGCATCAGAGAACTGGGGATCAGCATGGCAAAATTAACGATCTTGCACGCCACACCGTAGCCGGAAGATGCCTCCAGCCCCAACCGGTTGACGAAGGCGCAGAGCGCCAGAAAGGAAAGCTGGGTCAAAAACTCCTGCAAAGCCAGCGGCAGACCGATGCCCAGAAATTTTTTGCACTGGGGGTTCAGCTTGAAATCAGAGCGATGGATTTTGAAGGGCAGCTCCTTCTTCAGCAGCATTGCGATTGCACAGATTACGCTGACGGCTTGCGCTGCTACCGTAGCAATGGCGGCACCGGCAGCATCCAGATGAAAACCAGCCACCAGCACCAGATCGCCAATAACATTCACAATGCACGCCACCAGCACAAAGATCAGCGGAGAGCGGCTGTCGCCCAGACCGCGGAAAAGAGCCGAGAGCATATTATAGGCTACAATAAAGAAGATGCCGCTGCCGCAAATGCGCACATAGCTGACGGTCAGGTCTAGGGCTTCGGCAGGAGCCTGCATCAGACTGGAAATAAGCCGTGCAAAAAACACCAGCACCACGAACAGTGCAGCTGCCAGAAGGGTGAACACAATAGCTGCCCCGCCAATGACTTGCCCGATGTACTGCGGTCGTTTTTCGCCCAGATAGCGGGCAATGAGCACTGTGATGCCCATGGCAAGCTGGGTGACAACAAAGGTGACGAGATTGAGTACCTGGCTACCAGTAGAAACCGCAGACAAGCCTGAAGTGGAGCCAAAGCGCCCCACTACCAGAAGGTCTACTGCGCCGTAAGCGGCCTGCAGCACCAGCGCACCCAGAATGGGCAGCATGAAAAAGGCGAGCTTTGGCAAAATGCGGCCTTGGGTAAAATCGGTCTTATCGTTTTTCAAGAGAATCTTTCCTTTCGCGCATAATAGTATGGAATTTTTTCAGCGTTTGGATGGTGCATGCTGCATCCTCCTCGGAAATGCCGTCCAGATACGGGAGCAGTTGCGAGAAGTAGTCCGTATTGTACTTCTGGGAAAGCGCTTGCCCGCTCTCGGTGAGGAACAGATAGGTCACGCGGCCATCTTCAGCGGATACCTGTTTCCTCAGATACCCTTTGTGCTCCATCTCTTTTACGGTACGGGTCACACCGGGGCGGGGCAGGTTCAGCGCATCGCTGAGATCAGAGATCTTCGGCTGGATGCCACGGGTCTGCAATTTCTGAATAACATCCAGACACTGGATATAGGAGGATGTCACGCCCTCCGGCAGGGCAGGCAGCATCTCCCGTGCCCGCTTTGCCAGATAGCAGGCATCCAGCAACTGCTTGATCAGTTCGATGGTCATAATGAAATTCCTCTCCAAACGATTATCGAAGGTAATTAACATTGATAATTATATAGAACTGCCCGGGAATGTCAAGTCTTTTTGAAAAATCGGAGATGTCGGCAGCTTTGAGGCATCTGCTTCCGGCATACCATTCTAGAGGGTGTTTGAGCGAATACAGTCTGAACCATGGATTAGAAGATTAAATACAAAACAAAAACAGGGTGCGTCCCTGAATAGGACGCACCCTGCCAGCGTAATTCACGATTTGATTCGTTGGCAACAACCGTGAATTGCATATCGCAAACAAGTTGTTGAGAATTGCACTGCTTGTAAAACTTGCGATTAAAGCCACAGATAACAGCGATATGTACAGCAGGGAGTTCCCCAGCGGGAACTTCCTGGATTTCTTTTTTGTTTGCGTGATGAGCCTGCTCCGCCTGCCACGCGGCAAATTCTCTTTGCCCTTCCTCGCTGTTCCAGCAGGCAAGGATAGCCGGGTAGAATGTCCGTGCCAGACGGTCAATGACTTCATCGGGATAAGGGGAAGTATTTGTGGACTTTTTCTTTTTGTTCAAACGCACGCTCCTTTGATCGTCCCACCGTGGCAAAGTCGGGCGAGAAAATCAAAGTTCCAATTTCATATCAGGCGCAAGGGCGCGGATGCTTTCCGCCCTGCACTTGCGGCTGGTGGCTCGTTGATGGCTTACAAGTGCCTGTCGTTATGCGATTTTTTCATCGTTCAGCATTTCTTCAAACTGTGCCATATACGCTTTGTGCTGCTTGAGAATTTTTAGCGTTTCAGTTTTGGCGTAGGAATCGTCCGGTAGCTTAGGCAAGTATCTCATCAAAAAATCAAAGTCCTGCTGAATCCGCCGGACAGCGACCTCCAGCGCGGAGTAGTTGATTCCAGAGTAGTGTGAGTAGCTCGACTGCGGAGCGGGACGGTCTTCCGGGTGCAGAATCTCGTGCACGATCTGCTTGCGGTTCGGAAAATCAGCTCTGGCGAGGCGGTGCATATCGGCATCACGGACTTTGAATTGCCCGGACAGGATTTTCTCCTGCATACCGGGCACCATCTGTTCCATGATCTCTACGCCACACATGAATTTTTCAGAACGGGCAACGTAGGATTCGCTGACATTGTTCCGCTCCGCAATCTGCTTGCGGATGCTCGCTTCCGCAGAGGTGGGAGGAATTGTGTCAATTTGACACAATTCCTCCGGGGCGGTTTTCTTGGCAGCAGCCGTGTGCTGGTTGTTGCCGTTTCCACCGGGCTTTCGATGCTCCACACTGTACTGCTTTCCAATGAGGAACTTCTTCTGCTCCGGTGTGAGGTTGCGCCGCCCCAGCTGATTTTTGCAAATCCAAGCGAGAACTTCTTCCCGGCTTTCAAACGGGAGCGGCATGGTGGAGAAAGAGATTTCGGGATACTCCTAAACGATTTCATAACGATTGTGGCCGTCAACAAGGGTATTACCCCAGACAATCAAAGGAGAAATCAGCTTGCCCTCTTTGAGGATGTTTTCTTCAAGCTGCTTGAATTCATCATCGGTCAGTGGAGGGATCTGGGACTGGAACTCCGGGTCGCTTTTCAGATTGATCATACGCACACTCCTTTATCTCTCCTGTTGCGTCTGTTCTTCCTCCCGGAAAAAGGACGCAACATTCTGTTTCGCGGTTTTCAGTTTGAGCAGTTCTTCCTTGGCTTCCTTGTACTGCTCGTAGAACTTTGCCTTTTCGGATGCCAGCTGCGCATACTCGGCTTCCAGCTTGTTCGGGCTGGGCAGCTTGGTGACGTTGTTTGCCTTGAAATAGGCTGCTGCCGCCCGGTGCGCTGTCAGCTCTGCACGGTGCTGCTCCTCAAAAGTTGCGGGTTGCTTGGCAGTCTTTAACTGCTGTGCGATGTTCTTGGTGCTGGCACAGGTTGCGACATGATAGCGCAGCTCTTTGTTGAATTTCATGCGACCTTCGAGGTCTTTCACCACCGCCAGTGAATCGTGATACTTGTTTTCCAGTTCGGCGATGCGCTGGTTCAAGGCGTCCTCATCGGTCAAGTCCTTTTCCTGCAGAAGCTTCACGGTCTGTGCCATAATTTTGAGATTGTGTTTCGTGAGCCAACGCTTATAACCGATGCCTTTGCCCTCGGTTATCCTCGACTGGATGTCGATCAGTTTCCCGATGGTATCCTGCTTGAACTGCGCCTTGGGTTTGCGCTCGGTGTTTGCCTGCAACGTGGCAAGCACTGCCGCCTTATCGAACTTGTCACCGAGATGTTTCGCTCGGATAAACTTCGTTCTGCCAGCGGGCAGATAGCTCAGACACCCACGGCTTTCCTTGACGGTGATGCTATACTGCTGCATGAGCCTGTCAGAAAATTCTTCAAAACTCGTTGTGCAGTACAGCACCGAAGAAATCTGTTTCCGTAAAGTGTCTTTCACGGTTTCAAACTTCTTCTGCCGGGGCTGCTGTCCGGCTGCAGTGAGGGCTGCGTTTTCACGATTGAGTTTCAGTTGACCGCGCCGTTTCATCCAATACTCGGCTTCGCTCACACGCTCCTTCGAGCCGTTGAGCAGGTCGATTTGGTACAGTCCGGCACCCTCGCACAGCTCCATGACTTCGACACGGAGGTGCCGCATGGTCTGGGCGGTGCTGGAGTGCTTCATGCCCTCTAGCCAGTCACGGGGTTTCTGCATATAAGGCTTGCGCTCCACCTCCCGTGTTCGGACGCTGCCGATCACGATGTGGACATGGATATTTCCCGAACGGTTATGCCCATCCGGGTGAGTGCAGACGATGGCGGGATGACCGGGGAAGTTGTCCTTGCAGAACTGCAAGTCAAGGGCTTGCGCCCGCTCCATGGTCAGGCCGTTCTCTACTGCGTCCTTCGGGTCGAAGCTGATGATATAATGGTGGGTCTTCACGTCCGCAGACTGTTCGTAAAAGAGTATTCAACAAATGACACGGCAACTGGATGTCAGGATTGGTTACTGTTCACTCCGCTAGGCCTAAAAAGCATTAAGTCCCATGACCACACCGCCGAGGTGTTGGCCATGGGACTTTTTGTGTCTGGGAGCGGCACACCTCTATCGAGGTGTAACACACTAGACTTTGTTCCAAAGTCGTGTGCCAAAGGAGATTACGCTCCTTTGAAATTTCCGTCATCATAGAGGAAAGAAACAATCTATTAACTTTCCCATGCAGCAACAATGCTTCTTTCTGGGTTTTGAGGGTCAATAGTCACCTTTATAGGTGTTCCCTTGCTCACGAGAGGGTTGAACCAAAACCAATGGGACTGTCCATAATAAGTGTCTTTTCCAATCTTGTATTGGTACCGAATCACCCAAGGATAAATTACATCTTCATCAGCAAGGTGATAGGTACTCATGTGGAATTTTATGTGAACCCTTTTTACTGCATTAACTTTTCCGGAAACAATCTTTCCGTTTTTCAGCAGGTCTGCTTTGCGGATGTCTGTAATCCATGCTACCCCGATAATTGCCATAGCAATAAGCCACGCAGCTATGAGTGCCCCGATTCCAACTTGCTTATAGGCGATAGAAATCAGAAAAGCAACAAAAATCCCAACAGCACCAAGAATATGGAGCAAATCTTTAGAAAAGAACTTATGGATTTTTTTCATGGAAAGACACTTCCTTTCTCGGTAGACAACATTATTTGTTCTATTGTATCATATGCTCTGTGTTTTTTCAAACCAAGTCAAGTGATTGGTGAAACGACATGAAATAATTGCATCTCACGACAGGTCACCGAAGATAATTGGATTTTTGCAAAAAAGAGGAGTAGTGTATCGTCGAAGGATGTGTTATACTCAGTCCATGGAACAATTATGAACTTTATTGTTACTCGGCAGGGTTTGGGGCAGGCACGCCCCAACAAGAAGCACTTCGGAAACGCACGAGCGTTGCAGAAGTGAAGTCCCGGTGGAGCACAACATTTTCAAGAATTGAAAGTTTGTGGCCACGGGACGGTTCTTGACCTCTACCGCTGCGCTCAAAATCAACTTTCGACAAATGTTTCCGAATTGTTAAGGCGTAAAAATAAGTAGAGGTTGTGCTGCTCATGTATGTGGGTCACCGTTTACTCCGAACGAAGTTCCTGCCCCTGTTTTGCAGCGGCGTTGACGAAAAGTCGGTATCACGTCCGGTCGGCTCATGAAATTTTCAAGGTGCGTTTCCCGTAAAAGAAAAATACCGCCCATGCAGCGCAGCGATGGATTTTGTCGGGGCGAATCGGCGGCAAAATGAATCGGGTGTGTTGCGGGGCGGTAGCTTTTTTCGTGGATTTTTCCTCACTGAAGTGGTGGGTCTCACGGTGATAACCAACCACTTTTGCAGAAGATTTGCAATCAATCTACAAGTTCAGTGGGATTTGTGATAGAGAATATCATGGTTCGTAGAGTACGTCAAGATGATTCCGAAGAAATTATTTATGAATGGAGACAATAGTAAGACTTCTATTATGAATATGATACACTTTACATCATGAAAGAATTTAAGCTGCACAAAGATGATTCAAGCCGATGTGCAATATGCACAATAAGTTTTCTACAGCAAAATACAGATGTGGTCATTTAGCTCTTTTACCAGACAACTTTTTTTGTAAAATAAAAAAATTTGTTGACTTGAAATTGCTTGAAATGTTATCTTGTTGGTAACAAAAGCACGGTGAAGTGCTTGCTACCACACGAAAAGGCAAAACAAAAAAGGAGAGTAAAATGATGAAAAAGCGTATTGCGGCGTTGATCACCGCCGGTGTCCTTGCTTTGTCGATGCTTACCGGCTGCGGAAGCAAACAGGAGAGCTGGAAAGTTACCTGCCCGTGGGCACCGTCTGGTGTAGCAGCGATGGTCAGCCAAAAGGCTGCTGCCAAGTCCCCTGATTATTCTGATAATAAAATCACACTGGTTGCTGAAGCCGTCAAGGGCGATGCTGCTACTGTCAACACTTGGGTGTCCAGTACTAAGGCAAATGATAAGGAACTGGTCTTTGCCGGTGAGGGTCTGTTCGCCATTACCGAGACTCTGGATCCGGCCAAGCTGCAGTTCAGCTACGACGATTTCGAGTTCGTGGAGAACTTGTACTCCTCCGTCTTCGTCCTGTCCGCTGATTCTTCACTGAACCTCAAGAATCTGGACGATCTGGAGGCCTATGTCAAGGCAGGCAACCCCGTATCCGTGGCCGTTAACGGCGCTACCGGCTCCGAGGCTTTCCTGGCAGCGGCTCTGTTCGGCTCTATGGGTGCCGGCGACCAGCTGAAACTGACTCCGTACCAGTCCGCTGCGGAGGCTGCACAGGCTGTAGCTAAGGGTGAAACGAACTTCGCGGTCTCTCACCAGTCTCAGATTCTTGAGACCTACCAGCAGGGCGGCGTTGATGTGGTTTGCGCATTCGATGACAAGGCTATCGAAAACGGTCCCTTCGTAGGTGTTGAAGGCGTTGGCTCCAAGGGCTATCCTTTCTTCCGCAATCGTTGCTTCGTGATGGCTCGCAAGGGTACCGATGCCGCGAAGGTTGCAGAACTGAAGGAGCTGTACGACAAGATCCTTGCCGATCAAGAAATGGTCGAGTGGTTAAACGATACCATGCTGCTGGAAGTCGATACCATGACCGAGGACGATGTGAAGGCTCACATTGAGAACGTCAAGAGCATCGTCGAGCAGTATAAGGACATCGTGGCAGGCTGATAAAAAGTCCTCATAGCGACAAAAAGCTGAAGCAGGGGGAAGGGGATGACACCGTCCCCTGCTTTTATATTTAAAAAGGAGTGGAAACAGGTGAAAAATCTGATAGAACGCATCGAAGCAAGACTGGATGACTGGGGCGCGAAGCTCGAGAAGAAGAACATCGAGTACCCTGTTGATTTGATCTGCGGCATTCTGTTTCTGGTCATCGGCATTGTGCTGCTGCTCATCATGCCCCAGCAGGTGCAGATCTCAGAAAAGGACGTTGTGAACGGCCGCGCCTTCCCGACGATGCTGATCTGGCTCATGCTGGCCATGAGCGCCCTTCTGGTGGGCCGGGAGGCATACAATATGGTGATGCACCGTCCGGTCAAAACGAAGACGCTGAATCTTCTGGTGGAAGCAAAAGCTCTGGTCATCGTCCTCATTCTGGTGGTCACCTATCTGCTGGCGGAGATCACAGGTCTGTTCGTGGTGGGTGCCGTGTTCTGCGCGCTGGCCTTCCTGCTGTTTTTCCGCTGCAAGAAGCCCCTCTACTACGCCATCACCGTCTCGATGGCGGTGCTGATCTGGGTCGTGTTCCACTTCGTGCTGAATGTTAGTTTCTGAGGAGGCAAAATATGGGTTTGTTTGATTTTATCGGCCCGGCCTCCGGGCTGCTTTTTACCCTTGAAAATATCATATGGATCAACCTCGGCGTCTTCATCGGCTGCGTATTTGCCGCCATTCCTGGCCTGAGTGTCATCCTCTGCATCATCCTGTTTCTGCCTGTTACCTACACCATGAAGGCCATTCCCGGCATGATGTTCCTTCTGGGTATCTACTGTGCGGGTGGATACGGCGGCTCGGTGTCGGCTATCCTCATCAACACCCCGGGCACGCCCCACGCGGCGGCTACTATGCTGGACGGTCATCCACTGTCCAAGATGGGCCGCACCAAGGCGGCTCTTAAAATCGCGCTGTATGCCTCCACCTTCGGTGGCATCTTCTCTGCACTGGTGCTGCTCTTCCTCGGCCCGCAGGTGGCCAAAATTTCGGCACAGCTGGGCACGGCGGAGTACTTCATGGTCTGCCTGTTCGGCATGACCATCATCGCAGGCGTTTCGGGCAAGAGCCTCGTCAAGGGCATCATCGCCGCTTGCCTCGGCCTGCTCATCTCCTGCGTGGGTGCAGACCCCATGACCAGCTATGACCGCTTTACCTTCGGCGTCCACCGCCTGTATCTGGGCCTCGATCTTGCCGTTACCCTCATCGGCCTGTTCGCACTGGTGGAGATCATCGGCAAGGCGGAGCTGAAGCGGAGCGAGCTGAACCTCCACGCCGGAAAGATCGGCAACGACGACGGCAAGATCACAAAGGATGAGTACAAGCGGATGCTCCGCCCGGTGCTCATCGGCTCTCTCATCGGCTCTTGCGTGGGCATCGTGCCCGGCACCGGTGCATCGGAGGCCTCTTGGTTCTCCTACAACACTGCAAAGAATATGTCCAAACACCCGGAAGAGTTCGGCCACGGTTCTGTGGAGGGCGTTGCGGCGGCGGAGTCGGCCAACAACGCTGTCTGCGGTGCGACCCTCATCCCCCTGCTGACGCTGGGCATCCCCGGCGACGGCTGCGTGGCCATTATGCTGTCCGCTCTGATGATCAACGGCCTGAACCCCGGCCTCTCGCTCTTTACCACGGATGGTGCGATCATGTACGCCATCATGCTGGGTCTTATCCTTGTGAACATCTTCATGTTCCTGCAGGGCAAGTACCTGACCAGCCTGTTTGCAAAGGTCGTCTCCATCCCCCAGCAGATCCTGACCCCTATCATCGTCATCTTCTGCTTTGCCGGTGCTTACTCGGTGAACAGCAGCTATTTCGACCTGAGCGTTGCGCTGGTGTTCGGCGTGATGGCGTGGTTCATGCGCAAGCTGGAGCTGCCTGCTGTCCCTGTGCTGCTGGGCATGGTGCTGGGCAATATGACGGAGACCAATTTCCGCCGCGCCCTGCTCATCTCGGACGGAAGCCCAAGCATCTTCTTCGACAGCGTGTATTGCTGGATCTTCATTGCGCTGATCGTAGTGGTCATCCTCGGCATCCTGCGCGGCAAGATGAAGGAAGCGAAAGTGAAACAGTAAAGAAAGGGAAAAAATCGTGGCATATAACATCATCTTTTATTTCAGTGACCAGCAGCGCTGGGACACCTGCGGCTGCTTCGGTCAGCCGCTGAACATCACGCCCAATCTGGACGAGCTGGCAGCGGAGGGCGTGAAGTTTGACAACGCCTTTTCGCCCCAGCCGGTGTGCGGACCCTGCCGCGCCCTGTTCCAGACCGGTAAATACCCCACCGAGACCGGCTGCTTCCGCAATAATCTGATGCTGCCCTCCCAGATCAAGACGCTGGGCGAGTACATGGAAAAGGATGCCGGTTATGAGACGGCCTACATCGGAAAGTGGCATCTGGCCTCGGACGGCGAGCTGGAAAAAAAGCCCACCGTTGACCACACCATCACCGCTGTTCCGCTGGAGCTGCGCGGTGGCTATACCGGTTACTGGCGTGCTGCGGATGTGCTGGAGTTCACCTCCCACGGCTACGATGGCTATGTGTTTGATGAGAACAACAACCGCATCGATTTCAAGGGCTACCGTGCCGACTGCATTAACCAGTTTGCGCTGGACTATCTTGACCAGTATGCCGGCGAAAAGCCCTTCTTCATGACCGTGTCGCAGATCGAGCCGCACCATCAGAACGACCATAATCACTACGAAGGCCCCAACGGTTCCAAGCAGCGATTCGCAGATTTTGTTCTGCCGGAAGATCTGAAGGCTCTGGGTGGAAACGCAGCGGAAGAGTACCCGGATTATCTGGGCCAGTGTGCCAGCCTTGATGAAAACCTTGGTAAGCTGGTGTCAAAGCTGAAAGAAAAAGGCCTGTATGATAATACAGTTATCCTCTATGCTTCCGACCATGGCTCTCACTTCAAGACCCGCAACCGTGACGCGCACCTGAACGGCTATGATGATTACAAGCGCTCCTGCCATGACGGTTGCCTGCATGTGCCGCTGGTCATCTGTGGCGGCCCGTTCAAGGGTGGCAAGGAGATCACCGACCTGGTCAGCACCGAAAGCATTCCCAAAACTCTGCTGGCTCTGGCAGGCGTGGATGTCGGTGATAAGATGATCGGTGAAAATCTGCTTGACGTTGTGGAAAAGAAAAACCATAATAGAGTCAATGAGGTCTATGCACAGATTTCGGAAAGCCGTTGCGGACGCTGCATCCGTACTGCAGATTATATGTATTCTGTCTATGCACCCGGCGTCAACGGCGGCGAGGCTGCGGCATCCGATGTTTATGCAGACGACTTCCTTTACGATATGCAGAAAGACCCGTGGCAGCTGAACAATGTGGTCGCGGATCCTGCATATGCTGCGGTCAAGGCGGAACTTCGTGAACGTCTGCTGAATTGGATTCAGCACGCGGAAGGCAGCCGCCCCACTATCACCGACTGAAAAGGAGCGCTTGCCCATGCTCTCGGCTGTTGAGAAAAAATCCGATCAGGTTTATCGCTGGCTTCTGGCTTATATTGACGAAAACAAATTTTCCGGGAACCAGCGTTTGCCTTCGGAAAATGCGCTCTGCCGGAAGCTGGGTGTCAGCCGAGAAACGATACGAGTGGCCATCGACCAGTTGGTAGCAGAAGGACTCGTGTACAAGCTCAAGGGAAGTGGGACTTATTTCCACCGGGAAAAAGTAATGACGCGGGATTTGAACACAGATGATGCCCTTTATAAAATCGGCCTTGTCCTGCAGGGACAGGATACAAGTGCCAATTCGGGATTAATCGAAGGGGTTCGCAGTGTTCTGACGCAGGAGCAGGTTGACCTCCATGTATTTCTGACCGATAACAAATTCTGCAACGAACGCCGCTGTCTGGAGACTGTGGTACATCAGAATTTTCACGGTTTCATCGTGGATGGTGTCAAATCGAGCATCCTCAGCCCAAATTTTGACTGCTACAAGGAGCTTTACCGACGTAAGATCCCGGTGATATTCTACAACAACTTCTATCGGAACTTGCGCTGCCCCCGCGTAACGATCAATGACATCGAATGTGCCCATCAGCTGATAGGACGCCTGATGGATGCCGGACACAGCCACATTGCAGGCATCTTCGTGTACGACAACTACCAGAGCGTAGAAAAGTTTCAAGGCATGGCGGAAGCGATGCGAAATCGTGGTTTGGAACTGAACGATGATTACATCAAGTGGTGTATTTCGGACGAAGCCCACAACGAAAGCTATGTCCGTTCCATTGAAAGATTTCTGAAGAGCATCCCTAAATGCACCGCTATCGTCTGCTGCAACTACATCATCTATCGGCTGGTCATGAAAACCCTGCAGAAAATGGGGAAGACTGTACCCGAAGATTATTCGCTGGTCTGTTTTGATTATTCCGAAGAAACTTATCGGCAGGAGGATGTTACCTGCTCCGTGGAGCAAGGCTTCGAGATGGGACGTCAGCTTGCGCTGCGGCTTATGGAGATGATTTCCACCGGCGAATGCGATGACCGGAACTACACTTATGTCATGAAGCCCATCCTCTACGATGGCCATTCCATCCGGAAGATCAAAAAGGTAAAATAAAGATTCTCCCGGAGGCAGTACTGCTCTCCGGGAGAATCTCTTTATCGGTTTTGTTGTGCCAGAAAATGTGCAGCAGTATGCAGGCGCGGAAGCACATAGGCAAAGAACTGCTTATACGCTGCGCAAAAGCGGTTGCTTCCAGAGGCATCCCAATCTCGCTTGCATCCGCCCCGACAGAGCAGCTGATAAGCACATGCTGCGCATTCCGCCGGGCGTTTGCGGCCCTGTGCCAGAAATGTCTGGCTTGTGAGAGAATCAAGCGCATCTTCAACGGTACAGTGGCTCAGATTTCCCAGCTTCCACTCATCCAGAACATAAAAGTCACAGGGATAAAGGCTTCCGTCACCTTCTACGGTAAGATAATGTCCACAGGAACCGGAGGAAGCGCAGGAGGTAGGCGGCATTCCCAGCAGGATACGCAGATAGTCCTCAAAATTGCGAACGCTGATATAATTGCCTCGTTGCAGCTGCTGATACCAAGTATCAAAGACGCCGCACAGAAAACGACCATAAAGTTCCGGCGTTAGAGAATATGCCTGCCCTCCAATCGTATCAAGTGGGTCAAGACATGGGATGAATTGCAGATTGTGCTGTCCCAACTCGCAGAGGCTTTTGAAGGCTCGCTGCGGCTTTCTGGCCAGCTGTCCGGTTACAACACAGAGCAGATTCGTTTCGACCCTGTAGGCATCCAGCAGCGCAAGCGCATGAGTTACTTTATCCCATGTGCCCTGCCCAGCTGCGTCCAGCCGATAGAGATCATGGTTCTCCTGTGTGCCGTCCAGAGAGAGGCCTACGAGGAAAGAGTTGGCTTTGAAAAAGGAAGCCCACTCTTCATCCAGACAAATGCCATTGGTCTGGATGCTGTGGAACACAGAGATATTGCGCTGCATGGAACGCTCCGTTTCCAGAAAGAACCGGAAGAAATCCAACCCAGCAAGAGTCGGTTCGCCGCCCTGAAACAGAAAATGGACGCTGCCGCCTTCCTCTGTGGCTGCAAAAGCCTTTTCAACCAGTTCTCCTGCCATTTCATGGGAAAGCAGTCCCATATTTTTGCAGGCTCGGCTGTTGGAAACATCGTCATAAAAGCAGTACCGGCAACGCAGATTGCACAGGCTGGACGCTGGCTTGACGAGAAATGTATTATGTTTCATAGAGATTCCCTCCGTGCTTCGCAGTTCTTAAAACAAGGATACCGGAAAATACGGGCTTTCGCAAGCAGTAACAGTTAAAAGCTGTTTGAAATAGTAAGAAAACAAATATAGTTGTCCGAAAATCAAAAAGGAGAAGAAAACTTGTATGGATGAAAATAAAACATACGGTACACGGTTAGCACGGCTTTGGAAGCTGTTTTTGAGTACGCTGTACATTAGCAGCTTTACCTTCGGCGGCGGCTTTGTCATCGTGACCTTTATGAAGAAAAAATTTGTAGATGAGCTGCACTGGATCGATGAACAGGAAATGCTGGATATGACAGCGTTGGCGCAGTCCTCTCCGGGCGCAATCGCGGTCAATGCTGCAATTCTGGTAGGCTGGCAGGTAGAAGGCTTGATTGGAATGATCGTGGCAGTGTTGGGCACCATCATCCCACCTATGGTCATTCTTTCAGTCATTTCTGTGTTCTACAATGCTTTTGCCACCAATCGCTATATCGCGTTGTTACTCAAGGGAATGCAGGCTGGTGTGGCGGCGGTCATTCTGGATGTTGTATTCGACCTCGGCGGCAAGGTGCTGAAGACCCGCTCATGGGTGTATATTGTCCTGATGGTCGCAGCGTTTGTCGCAAATACGGTGTTTGATGTCAATGTGGTGGTGGTCATCCTTGCCGCTGCAGTATTCGGCGTGGTGCTGGCTCTGGTCCAGTGGAAAAAAGGTGGTGCAAAATGATCTACTTACAGCTTTTTCTCAGCTTTTTGCAGGTGGGTATGTTCAGCGTAGGCGGCGGCTATGCGGCCATGCCGCTGATCCAGAGCCAAGTGGTGGAACAACATGGCTGGCTGACGATGCAGGAGTTTACTGACCTCATCACGATTGCAGAAATGACCCCTGGTCCCATTGCGGTCAACTCGGCAACTTTTGTTGGTTTGCGTATCGCGCAGGTACCCGGAGCCATCATTGCAACACTAGGTTGCATTATACCGGCGCTGTTCTTTGTTTCACTTCTATCCTACATCTATCGTAAATACAAGGATATTTCTCTGCTGCAAAGTGTTCTGGCCTGCCTGCGTCCGGTCATTGTAGCGCTTATCTTTGGTGCAGGTCTTTCTATACTGTCTATGGTGGTGTTCGGAGAGAGTGCAAAGACGCTCGCCAACGTAGACTGGATCGGCATCGGCAGTTTTGCATCGGCATTTTTTGTGCTACGGAAGCTCAAGTGGAATCCCATCCTGACCATGTGCCTGTGCGGCGTGGCCGGGCTTGGACTTCACATTTTGCTCGGAATATAATCTTAAGACAACTTGTCTGTTGGAATCATGAAAATAAATCATTGGGCTTGCAATCAGGGCAAAACTGTGGCATATACATTATACGAAACGTTGCTTTAATGAACGTATTACCGTTCAATGACGTATAAAATGGAGGTGCCCGCCATGACCGCCGTGATCTACGCCCGCTATTCCAGTGATAACCAGCGCGAAGAATCCATTGAAGGTCAGATTCGTGAATGCACGGCGTATGCTGAGAAGAACGGCATCACCGTCGTCAAGCACTACATCGACCGTGCCATCTCTGCAAAGATGGACAACCGCCCGGAGTTTCAGCAGATGATAAAGGACAGCGACAAGAAGCTGTTTGACATCGTTCTGGTCTGGAAACTTGACCGCTTTGCCCGAAACCGCTACGACAGTGCCCGGTATAAGACCCAGCTGAAAAAGAATGGTGTCAAGCTTATGTCTGCCACCGAGATCATCTCCGAAGGACCGGAGGGCATCATTCTGGAATCGGTGCTGGAGGGCTATGCGGAATACTACTCCGCTGACCTTGCCGAAAAGGTCGTGCGTGGACAGACAGAGAACATCCTGAAAGGCCGCTGTAATGGTGGCCGTGGAACCTTTGGCTATACGCTGGATTCCGAGCGGAAATTCCACATTGACCCGCTTGTCTCCCCTTTCGTGCTGGAATTGTTCAAGAAGTACCGGGATGGTCTTACAATGAAAGAGATCCGGGACTGGCTGAACGAAAACGGTATCAAGAACCCGGTGGACGGTGCGTTTACTTATAACAGTGTCGAACACATGCTCAAGAATCGGCGGTACATCGGAGAATTGAAATTCCGGGACGTGGTCGTGCCGGATGCCATTCCGCCCATCGTGCCGCTGGAACTGTTCGATGATGTTCAGGAAAAAATCGCCAAAAACAAGAAAGCCCCTGCCCGGAGAAAGGCAGAGGATGATTACCTGCTCACCACCAAGCTGCACTGTGGTTACTGCGGGGCGTTAATGTTTGGCGAGAGCGGCACAAGCCGGACGGGTGAAGTTCACCGCTATTATAAATGTGCTACTGCCAAAAAGCACAAGGGCTGCAAGAAAAAGACTGTCCGTAAACAGTGGCTGGAAGATCTGGTGGTCAACCAGACCATGCAGCTTGTCAAGGACGATTCCGCCATGGAATCCATCATCGCCAAGGTGATGGAACTGCAAAACAAGGAGAATACCAACATTCCCCTTTATAAAAAGCAGCTCCGGGATGCAGAATCCGGTATCCAGAATATGCTCAATGCGATTCAGGCCGGTATCCTGACCAGTTCCACCAAGGAGCGGCTGGAGCAGCTCGAAGAAACCAAGCATGAGCTTGAAGCTCGCATTGCGGAAGAAAAGCTGGCAAAGCCGAAAGTAACCGAAGAGTTCATCCGGTTCTGGCTCCTTCGGTTTCGCAAGCTGGACATGAGCCTGAAAGACCAGCGGCAGGCGTTGGTGGATACGTTCATCAATTCGATTTATCTGTACGATGATAAGGTTTTGATAACCTTTAACTATAAAGAAGGTACACAGACCATCACATTTGAGGAAGCGGCCCAAGCCGCATCAAAGGGAAATGGTTCGGATTTGGATTGCTTTGCTGCACCAAGAAAAACCAGAACACGTTTGTGTTCTGGTTTTTCTTTTTGTCAGCACGATGGAAGGGGCTCGAACAGGGCGGCGGCGCGTAGCGCCGCAAGCAATCAGCCCAGTGGGCTGTTGCTTAGCCCGCGGGTTCCAACGCGTAGGAATGTCTACCGTGGAAGCTGTAAATCGAAAGATTTCATGGCTTTTTTGTTTTTCTGGCCATGAGTGCATAGTTTCTGCACGGTTTTTGCACGGTCGGTGTTATCCATGTCTGATTATGTAGGGCGCTGTATTGCATTGCAATCAGTGCCCTTTTTTGCATCAGGTGAGCAGGGCTAAGCGGAGCTTTGCCTTCATTTCTGGGTCGGCATCCTTGAGCAATTCCAAAAGAGCCGTCATGGAGATGGTGGGTTCGCCTGCGGCGGGTACAGCCTGCGGGCTGGGGGTGTCGGGCTTGGCATAGAAGCCGCTCTCGAACTTCTTGCCCAGTTCCACACGGGAGGACTGCTGGATATGGGCGTAGGTGTTCACCAGCATATCCGCATTGGCGTGTCCTGTGGTCCCCTGCACCGCCTTGATGTCGCCGCCGGAGATCATCAACTGATAGATCACGCTGGAATGCCGCAGACCATGAAAGACGATGCGGGGGAACTCTGGGTGGGCATCCTGCCATTTCAGAAACTTCTTGCGGATGAGCACCGGCTCCACCGCCAGGCCGTTGGGCAGACGCAGGAGCATCCCGCTGTTGCGGTATCGCTCCGGGTCAAGGGCTTCTTCCCGTTTCAAGCGTTCCAGCCACTGTTTCAGCTCCTCCCGCAGGGCGGCAGTCATGAAGATGGTGCGGCAGGACGGAGAACGAACACCATTGGTTCCTCCGCAAGCCTGCGCTGGGTGGACGGAGACCGTCAACTGCCACGCCCATCCGCGCATCCTTCTGCCGCAGAACAGGTGCTTGCCGGAGCCTTTCGCAGCCCCTTTTCCGCATCAGCCGGAACCAAGGTGTAACACACTAGACTTTGCAAGCAAAGTCGTGTGCCAAAGGGGTGCTGCCTCTCGCCTGTCGGCTCGGTCAGGTGCTTCAAAATGTGCTGCATTTTGAGGTCGCCACTGGCGACCCGCACCCCTTTGGAAACCCAAGAGAAACGCCCATCAACTGCGCTGCTCGTCCTCGGCCAGTGCGCTGATCCGCTTGCCCATGGCCTTGACCAGCGGAACGACAAGCGCATTCACCATGGTGAAATAGCGCAGTCGTTTGTGCATTTGAGATGCGCTTGGCATATCCGAGGAACGGATGGAGAGAATCGGGATAGAAACAATCACTCAATCGACCAAGTTTCTTGCAAAATCAAAAAGACGACTACAAAGGGGTTGTATTCTGTGTTATAATTGCTTTACAGCGTTGAAAAGGAGGAATCTATAAAATGAAAATTCTAGGAGTGCTTCTTGCGTTTGTCGGTTTTGCGCTTGGAATATATGAAATAATCAATACGCTTAGAGGAAAAGAAAATAAAAGGATATTGTGTGGCGTAGCGATAGCATATCTTGGCTACGGTGTGTGCTATTCAGTGTCTCAAAAAGATTTGGGGTATCTTGGTGTTGCATTTTTATTTGGGTTGATTTTTTATGCAATAAGAGTTATGTGCGTTCTCTTGAGGATGGCTGCTAAGCGTGAAAAACGCAGTCTTAAGAATGATTTGATAGTGCTTGCTGTTCTGTTGGTAGGTTTTATTGCCGGAATGATGCTTCCATATGATAAGGAAGAAGAAGCTAAAAGAACTGCAGAATCAGTCGCTAGTGTGATGGAAAAAGCGGCACTTCCGCTTGCAGGCCTTGATTATACACTGGATGATGTGAATTGACTAGAACAGACCGATGATTGGGCTGCTGGTAGCCGATACAATGCACAGATTAACGGAAAGATATATATTCAGATAGCCACGATTGGTGATGAAATCTATTCTATTAAGGATACAAAAAATGGAGCAACGGATGATTTTCTTTACAAGAACGAAGATTTGAAGCCTGATGCTGGAGATGTACCCGATGGCTCTATTCTGTTGACTGATGGTGAACTGGGCGATTACGGAAAAGAAGCGACTACTAAGAGCGGCTATAAATATATTCGGTACACAGTTCCCACTGGAAATTATACAGTCGAAAACAAAGCAAAGCAGTCCTCCATTTTTGTTGTGTCCGATTCCAACTCTGACGATGTAAGTGCATCCCTTCAATTATCAAGCAATGGTGAAAAGGCAAGACTAACAATCAAGGACGGTTACCACATTGAATTGTCCATGTATGCACAGATTCTTTTGATGCCTGAACAATAAGGAAGAAACGAGTGCATTAGAGTGATGGAGTAAAGCATTGAGGAGGATGGTATATGGAATTCATAAAGCAGTGTAGTACCTGTGACTTCAATTTTTCAGGAAAATGTGGCATCAGCGGGAATATGATTCCTGATATTACTCAATCATATAGTGATTGAGAAGAAAGTCAGGACTACTATGCGGTAATGTATCAAAATGCGCCTTGGTATATCCGAAATCCATATGACGAAAACCCATCTGTAAATTTGGGGGAGCTTTTGGAAATGGATTCCAAGGGCGAAGCAATTACCGTTAATATTTTTGATGCTATAAAGGAATTCTACGGCTTGACACTTGTTGATCTTGCAGTTCTTTTTAGGGAAAACTTTGGCGTGATGTATTATGCGCGTAATGTGCGTATTACGGACAGGCGTGCATATCAGTTTGCAAGTACACTTCGTCTTCCAGTGGAATTGTTCAAAAATACAACTACAGATGATTTTGATCAAATTGAATTTGGCAAGAAACTCTTTCTTAAAAATAATGACATAGAAGAAATCCGTAATGCAATGCCGGATTGGAAAGCACGATTGGCAAAAATGTTGGCACAGCTCTATTTGAGATGCCCGATGGACACGGCAAAAGAACTATCCAGAATGGATCGCTTTTATTGGAGCAGGGGCGATAATATGGATCGGCTGAATGCAACCGAACGGCTGTTTGTTTCTACAGCGGAAAAACAGATTAGAAATGAGTCGCATCCAATTCTATTGGGAGTAAGTTATTTTTTGGATAACAAAACGGCATCACATTTTAATCTACGACAAAGTCGTAGTGGAAGATATGATTGAGGAGGCGATATTCTCATTATGGACACATTAAACACGATTGTGACAATCGCTATTTCTTTGGCACCACTAATTGTAGCGATTGCGGCTTTACGTGTTGCTAAACAAAGTATTGAAGTGGGATTATACCCAATGCGAAAAGAAGTAATGAAAAAGTTCCGTGAAGAAAAATATGATGATATATTTTTTGATGTGGCGGCTTTGTTTGGCTCAAAAATTTCAGATGATTTTATGGTAATGGGAATGTATTATGACCGTTATCAAGAGTATGTGAAAATTTGTAAAGAATATATAGGGTATATAAAAAGAGATAAGCCGGAAGTTTATAATGAGTGTGTGGAACAATTTCAGAATATTCCATTAAAAGACGATGATAAAGAAGGACAACTAGAAATATTCAGATTATGTGCGTATTATAGACCTAAAATAAAAAATAAGCTCGACAATAAACTACTAAATTATGAGGAAATCGTTGATAATATAATAAGGTATAACAGAAAATATTTGGAGTGCAGACTTCAAGTTTCTATATCAATGCAAAACCGATTAAATAAAAGCATTTCTTTTGGATGCGGTCATCAGACGGGAAAGAAAATGGAAGGCGTTGCATCGGCAGCTTTGAATAGCCCGAAATACAGCAGCACGACCAAAACTCTTGCGGGCAGCGTTCTCTCGCAGTCTGACAAGAATCGCTAAATAACCTAAAATGGGGTGTACAGTTTACAACTGTGCGCTCCATTTTTTACAACAGAAATCAAATATAAAGTGATATTACGTCGAATTATTTGAGAAATTGCCGGAAAATCCATGTAGATAACATTGGAAAATTGTGGTAGAATAATACCAACCAGAAAGGAGGGTTGTGCTATGGACAACAACCAACTACAGTACATCAAAATTCAATCGCAATACGCTGATAAGGTAGAACAATTTGAAAAGTGCGTTGTCAAAGCCGCAAAGCTGACACACGCGATTGCTGACACGGCTGAGAAAAAATGCAAGCAGGCGCGGATGGCAATGGAATCTGGCAACATAGATGTCATGCGGAATACGATTCAGCAGTACATCTGCCAGTACAGACGGGATTGGTCACGTTTCCGGGATGTTCGGATACAGCTTGTAGATGGGAACACCTATGCACAGCTCTCTGCCGTTGATCTTATCCAGCAGCTACATTGTGTTATCACGCTGGTGTACAAGGATACTGCGTTGAAAACGGTGAACAAAGAAGTATTCCGAGAGTGCGTTAAAAGTTTGCTGAAGCAGTCCAAAATGTTTACCGATAAAGAGCTAGATGCAATGTTTGCGTAAAACAGGATAGCTGAAAATAAGCAAAGCCCACAAGCTGGATGTAAAATCCGGTCTGTGGGCCTTACCATATCAGGAGTAATATTTCTGTGTGTGGTTGCCGGGACGAAGGGCTTCTGGAACTGAACGGCAAGACTTATATGCTGTCCCTCAAGGTCTACGAAACGGTGAAAACCGATGTGGCCTATGTGCAGGATAAGACGGTCAGCCAGATTCAGGCAAAGGATCGGATTATTGAATATCTGAAGCATAAGCCGTCGATTACGAATCAGAAAGCTCAAGAGCTGTGTGGGTTTAACAAGAATCAAACCTATTATATCCTGCACCAGTGTGCAAGGACGGTATCTTGCAGCCTGATGGCGTAGGCCGAGGAACGAAGTACAAAAGCGTGAAGTGAAAATTTACGCTGACTTTTACGCTGAAAGTTTGATTTGCGCTGAATTTACGCTGAGAAACGCGCGCCGCGCGATTAGCATTTTTGCCGCGCGTTTTCTATGGCTCAATTCTCCAGCCTGTCGTGGTCACACCCCAGCGACAGGTAGTGCGCCATCTCCCCTCTCAGCACCATCTGTGCGTACTCCAAGGGCTTGTTCCACAGCAGCCAGTCCAGTTCTGCCCGCTGTGCCGGGGTGTTGCCGTACTCGTCCTCCACAGCGATGCAGTCAATGGCAAGAGTGGTGCCATCCTCGAACCGGGCTTCTACCCGATTGGTGTCCATGTTGTAGCGGCAGGTATGCAATTTTGTTATAATAGTATCCTCCAAGACTTGATTTTTGGTGTGCGGTCACTCGAACCAATGCCGTCAAGTCGTTGTCGGATGAAGAGTTTCTTAGTTTGTCCGGGAGTAAGCACACAGGCGGCTTTGCTTATGCTATCAGTGGCACCCGCCCCCGCAGTGGGAGCCGCAGCTGTGGCCCTCGTCGTGGTCGTGGTGGGTGCAGTGGATGTCCGGGTCGAAGACCAGCTTTCCGGCCAGATAGTCGGCCACAGCGGCGTCTGCGGCGCCGGAAAGGCCTCCGAACAGCTGGATGCCGGCCTGCATCAGCGCCACCTGCGCCCCGGTGCCGATGCCGCCGCAGAGCAGGACGTCTGCGCCATGCTGTACGAGAAAGCCCGCCAGTGCGCCGTGGCCCTGACCATTCGTCGGGATGACCTCGGTACGCAGGAGCTGGCCGTTTTCGGCCTCATAGAACTTGAACTGTGCGGAGCGGCCAAAGTGCTGGAACACCTGACCGTCTTCAAACGGAACTGCGATTTTCATGAGAATGTCTCCTTTATTGCTTGTTTTGTACAGCCTCCCGGATGCTCTTTGCCAGCTTTTTGGTGTCCAGAGGCTTGACGAGACGGCCATTCATACCGACCTGATGGCAGGACTGGGCGCACTCGTCGGAGGCCTGTGCCGTCATGGCGAGGATGAGAACGGTGGCGGCGTCGGGCCGGTCGAGGGCGCGGATGGCCCGGGACGCCTCGAAGCCGTTCATCACCGGCATCATCACATCCATGAGGATGGCCTGATACACGCCCGGCGCACTGGCGGCAAAGCGCTCCACGGCTTCCCTGCCGTCCCATGCCTTGTCCACCGTTGCGCCCTGACTGGTGAGTTGGAACTCGGCCACTTCCATGTTGATGTCGTTGTCCTCCACCAGCAGGATGTGCATCCCGTCCAGCCGCCCGTTGTCGGTGGGCTTGGGCTGGGGCTTTGCGGCGGTGTTCTTGTCCAGCAGGAAGGGCAGCTGGAAGGTGAAGGCAGTCCCCTCTCCCAGCTGGCTCTCGGCAGAGATGCTGCCGCCCATCTGGCTGACCAGATCCTTGACGATGGACATCCCGAGGCCGGTACCCCTGTACTGGGTGCGAGCGTCGGCGGACTCCTGGATAAAGGGCTTGAACAGCTGGTTCTCCACGAAATCCCGGCTCATGCCGATGCCGGTGTCCGTGATGCGGAACTCGTACCACACGGTGGTGCCGTCGCAGGATAGCTCTTTGGCATAGGTGTCGATGGCCCCGCCGGGCTTATTGTACTTGATGGCGTTGCTGAACAGGTTCACCATGATCTGCCGCAGCTTGAGGGAGCTGCCCACGAGGGCGGTGTGCTGGATATTTTCCCGGTGGCGGTGGTGGGTCAGGCCGTCCTTTTCTATCTGTGCCTCCACCAGCGATGAGACGCCGTGCATCAGCACCTCGATGTCAAAGGGCTCCTGCTCCATCACCATCTGCCCGGCTTCCAGTTTGCTCATGTCCAGCACGTCGTTGACCAGTGCCAGAAGATGGTGGGCGGAGAGGTCTATTTTATCAAGGCAGCTGTCCACCTTCCGGGCATCGTCCCGGTTGGAGCGGAGGATGTCCAGCATACCGAGAATGCCGTTGATGGGGGTGCGGATGTCGTGGCTCATCCGGTTCATGAAGGCGGTCTTGGCCCTGCTGGCCGAGTCGGCTTCTTCAAAAGCTTCTTGCAGGCGCTGATTCTCGGCCTGCTCCTGTGCATGGAAGATGGAGGTATCCCGGAAAAGGATGATACCGTGGATGACCGGCATCTCCCGCCCGGAGGCTGCATCAAAGACGGTATCCTGCGCCATGAGGACGGTCTTCTGGAGCCAGACCGGCTCGCCGCAGGGGGTCTGCTCCCGGTACTCTACCGTCACGTACTTGAAGCCCGAGTGGAAGCGCTCCAGCAGTTTTGACGCCGTGTCCACGATGCGGTAGTTTTCCAGCGTCTCAGGAGTGACGAAGTGACGGCGCTGGGCGCAGTAGTCGTCGTAGGAGCAGGGCAGCGTCATCTGCAGATCGAACTGCCGCAGCGCGGTAGTCCGGTAGAAGATCTGCTCGAGCTGGCCGTGGGTCAGGTCCACAGTGAACAGGGCGTCGTTTGCGTCGATGAGGGCCTCCACATAGTTGTCGTTTTCCAGCAGGGAGTGCTTCATCTGCTCGTAATACTGGGTCAGGGGCTGGCGCTCGTCGAAGGCGGTGCTCTTGTCCCGGAAATACTCGAAGCCCACGAGGAAGTGGTGCAGCCGCCCATGGAGGTCGGCGTCGCAGAACAGGAGGGTCAGCCGCCCGCGCTGGGCCACGCCGTCGGTCTCAAAATCCAGCTCAAGCTCCTGCTCGGGGTGCTCAGCACTGAGGGTAGCAGACAGCGTGCTCAGCTGCAAAGCTTCCCGCATCGTCTTGCGGGTGGCGGAGACGGCGTACTCGTTCACGATCTGCTCCACTGCACCCGAATAGCTGCCGTTGTCAGCAAGGAAGAAGCCCGACGAGGTGCGCGGGGCGCGATACTGGTCCAGCAGGGCGTCGCAGTAGAGGCAGTCCGAGAACTGATACCCATGGGCAGTGACCCCCTGCAGAAGCTGCTGGTCCTGCAGCTTCTGGGCCTCGGCCTCCTCGCGCTTTGCGCGGTTTTTGTCCACATACATATTCTTGTCGGCGTGGCGGAACAGCTCCCGCAGGGTGCTGCCCTCGAAGTCGCTGGCGATGGCGCAGCCTGCCGCATATCTCAGGGGCATCTCGGGGTGCTGGCGGGAATACTCTGCCGTCTGCGCCCGGATGCTGCGCAGCACATCCTGTGCGCCGTCCCAGTCCACGCCGTAGAGGATAGCGATGAACTCGTCGCCGCCGTCGCGGCCCACGAAGTGCTGGGATGGCACGGCCAGACGCAGCTGTTCGGCAAAGGCGCGGATGTACTCGTCGCCCTTGTCGTGGCCGAGGTTATTGTTGATGGTGCGCAGGTTGTTGAGGTCAAAGACGCAGAGCGCCGTGTTCCCGTCCGGCGGGTCGGGTGCGTCCAGGAGCTCTTCGCACTTGTTCTTGTTGGGCAGGCCGGTGGCCTCATCGAGGTAGACTTTGCGCTGCAGAATGCGGTTCATGGCCGCGTACCGCAGGGCCTTGAAGATCTGATAACCGAACAAAAGCAGCAGCCCCACGATGTCCGCGAGGACGACTTTTTCCAGAAAGTCGAGGGCCGTGGCCCGCTTCTGGGAGTAGACCTCGGCCAGGTTGGTGGCCTCGTCGCAGGTCTGGAAGAAATGCTCGCTCTTGGCGATGATGGCCGTCTCGGCGTAGCCGTGCTGACGGACAAGGATGAGCTCGTTTTTCAGGTCGTCGAATTCGCCGGAAAGAGCGGTCATCTTGGTCTGAAAATCCGCGTCGTCCAGCCGCGCCAGGTCCAGCTCGCTGCTGCCGAAGCGGAGGCCTTCGATGTAGGAGGCCACATCGCCGAGGAGATCATCTTCCGGCGTGCCGGAAATTTCGAGCTTGACGATGCGCTGGGTCTTGCCGCGCACGAGGCCGGCGTAGTTGACGACGCGGGCCGTACCCTGTATCTTGCCCACCAGCATGAGGACACCGAAAAACAGGCTGATAAGGATGGCTGTGAGAAGAACGGTGAAAAGCTGGATGATATGCCCGAATCGGGAAGGAGCATTCTTCATGATGCAAACTCCATTCATAGCGCAGGAAATCAGTCGTTTCCCCACTATTATAATGTATTTCAGAGAGCGCTTCAGGTTTGGAAACGGCTGAGAGATCAAGCCGAGTTATGACGGGGTTTATTGATATTCGTCAGATGATATGTTGAAATTTCACAAGTGGTGCGGGTCTGCCGCGGCTCATAGTTCTCCGCCTTCGAGCTTTCTGCGCACCTCGTGGAGCGAGGCACACTCGCAGGTATAGATCCTGCGCATCTCGTCGGTGGCAGGCGAGAGGTCGGGGACCATCACGGTGACAAAGCCCCCTGCCGCGCCGGCCCGGACGCCGTTGTAGCTGTCCTCGAGCACCATCGTCTTTGCAGGCTCAGTGCCGAGTTTCTGCGCCGCCAGCAGGAAGATGTCCGGCGCGGGCTTGGAGCGGGTCAGGTGCTCGCCCGAGATGACGGCCTTGAAGTAATGGCCGAGGCCCCAGTGTTCCAGATGTCCCTCGATGACGGTCATGGGGCTGGAAGACGCCACCGCCATGGGGATGTGATGTTCGTCCAGCCAGGCCAGAAGCTCGTCGAGGCCGGGCATTTTGGGGACGGGCTTGTTGAAGGCTTCATAGGCCAGCCGGTACAGCTCCTCCACGATGCCCATGGCGGGGCAGTCCTCGCCGTAGAAGCGCCGCAGCACATCGCAGCTGCCGGCCTTGGTGGTGCCGCGGGCAGCCTGCGAGAGGCCATCCTTGCAGGGCAGGCCGAATTTTGCCAGTGCCGGCTCCCAGCAGATGTTCCAGATGCGCTCGGTGTCGAACATCAGCCCGTCCATATCAAAAATAACACCCTGTATCATAACGCAAGCTCCTTTTGGCGAAAAATCTACATACATACTCTATTGTACCATGTTTTTCCGCTTTTGAACACCGATAAGGTCATAATTTGTGGCAACTTGACTGCCCCAAAGATGAAACATTTTTCGGTTGCTTGCAAATCCGTTTCACGGCATTATAATAGAAAACAACATTCGGCATATTTGGCGCAGGGCGTGCAGCCCGCGCGGCGCTGTGTGAGATCAGAAAAGAGGGAAATTTATCATGTTGGACATCAAGATCACTCGTACTACCTGCCCGAAGGAAAAGCCGCAGGACGAGTCTAAACTGGGTTTTGGCAAGAAGTTCACCGACCATATGTTCGTTATGGACTACACCGAGGGCGAGGGCTGGCATGACGCCCGCATCGTCCCCTACGCACCCTTCCCGCTGGACCCCGCTACGGTCGTGTTCCACTATGCACAGGAGATCTTCGAGGGCATGAAGGCTTACCGCACTGCGGATGACACCATCCAGCTGTTCCGCCCCGAGTGCAACGCAAAGCGTATGCAGGACTCTGCTGACCGTCTGTGCATCCCCAAGATCCCTGTTGAGGATTACATCCAGGCCGTCGAGGCTCTGGTGGATGTGGACCGTGACTGGGTGCCTCACTCTGACGGCGCTTCCCTGTATATCCGTCCCTTCGTGTTCGCAAACGATGTGGGTCTGGGCGTCCACGCTTCCAAGCACTACATCTTCTGCATCATCTGCGCTCCGTCGGGCGCTTACTACGCCGAGGGCATCAACCCCGTGCGCATCTACGTCGAAGACGAGTACATCCGTGCCGCTCCCGGTCTGACCGGCTTCACCAAGTGCGGCGGCAACTACGCTGCTTCCATCAAGGCCGGCGAGCTGGCTGAGGAGCAGGGCTACGCTCAGGTGCTGTGGCTGGACGGCGTCGAGAAGAAGTACGTCGAGGAAGTCGGCAGCATGAACATCATGTTCAAGATCGACGGCAAGGTCTACACCGCCGCTACCGTCGGCACCGTCCTGCCCGGCGTCACCCGCCGCAGCTGCATCGAGCTGCTGAAGGACTGGGGCTATGAGGTCGTCGAGGGCAAGCTGGCCATCGCCGACATCATGCAGGCTGCCCGCGACGGCAAGCTGGAAGAGGTCTTCGGCACCGGCACCGCCGCTGTCGTCTCCCCCGTCAAGGAGCTGGTCTGGAAGGGTGAGCACGCCTACATCGGCGACGGCAGCATCGGCCCTGTCACCCAGAAGCTCTATGACACCATGACCGGTATGCAGTGGGGCAAGATCCCCGATACCAAGGGCTGGATCGTCCCTGTGGAGAAAAAGTACTAAGAGCTGAAAGGCTTATAAACGCCGCCCGGCTGTACGCCCGGCGGCGTTTGCTGTATCCGGTGCGGATTGCAATTCTCTGCCGCGGGTGATACACTTAAAGTACACCTGAAAAACGAGAGGGAATGAGAAGATGATAAAGAAGTGGAGCATCCGCTACCCCGCTGTGGGCGGCGAAGAAGAGCGTCGGGCCTATGTTTATCTGCCCACCATGTACGAGGCTGACCCCGACCGGCGGTATCCGGTGCTGTATATGTTCGACGGGCAGAACGTGTTTTTCGACGAGGACGCCACCTACGGCAAGAGCTGGGGCGTGGCGGATTATCTGGACTACACCGATACGCCCCTCATCGTGGCGGCGGTGGAGTGCAACGCCGGTGCTAATAATGAGCGTCTGGTGGAGTATTCGCCCTACCGCTTCGACGATAAGCAGTACGGCCACTTCGACGGCAAAGGCAAGGACACCCTGAACTGGTTCGTCCACGAGTTCAAGCCCTACATCGACGCCAACTACCGCACAGAGCCCGACCGGGCGCACACCTTCATCGGCGGCAGCTCCATGGGCGGCCTCATGAGCCTGTACGCTCTTTTGCAGTACAGCGATGTGTTTGGCCGTGCGGCGGCGCTCTCGCCCTCGCTGTGGGTGGCTCCGGAGGCGCTGACGGCGCTGGTGGGCCGCTGCAAGCTGGCCCCGGGTACCGTGCTCTACATGGATTACGGCTCCAGAGAGATGGGCAACCACGACGGGATGCGGAAAGGCTTCGGAGAGATGTGCAGCAAGATCTTTGCCCGGGGCATCAACCTGACGGCCCGCGTCGTGCCGGGCGGAAACCACAGCGAAGCCAGCTGGGAAAAGCAGCTGCCTTTCGTGTTCCACACCCTGATGTGTGAGCTTGACTGAACCAAACGGAGGAGGAAAGCATATGGAGATGCAGTATTTTAAGGAATACAGCCCGGCGCTGGGCCGGGAGATGGAGTGCAAAGTCTACGGGCACGGGGGACGGCCCATGCTGTACATCCCCTGTCAGGACGGACGCTTCTTCGACTTCGAGGACTTCCACATGGCCGACACCCTTGCACCCTGGATCGAGTCGGGCCAGCTCATGGTCATGTCCATCGACACGCTGGACAAGGAGACCTGGTCGGACACCAATGGCGACCCTTACTGGCGCATCCGCCGGTATGAGCAGTGGCTGCGTTATATCGTGGATGAGGCTGTCCCCAAGCTGCGCTATCTGTCCAAGGAGCGCAACGGCTGGGATGACCTGCCCGGCGTCATCGCCTTCGGCTGCAGCCTCGGCGCGACCCATGCGGTCAACCTTTACCTCCGCTGGCCCGACATCTTCTGCGGCTGTCTGGCCCTCAGCGGCATCTATACCGCCCACTACGGCTTCGGCGACTACATGGATGAGCTGGTGTATATGAACTCTCCCGTGGACTATATGCGCAACTTCCCGGAGGATCACCCCTATATGGAGCTGTACCGGAACCAGAAGGCTGTCATCTGCTGCGGTCAGGGCGCATGGGAGCAGCCCGACACCACCTGGATGCTCAAGCGCATCTTTGAGGCAAAGAACATCCCTGTCTGGGTGGATCTGTGGGGCCACGACGTCAAGCACGACTGGGATTGGTGGTATAAGCAGGCGGTTTATTACATGCCGTATATTTTGGGGTGAAAGAAAACCTCGCCGTCACGCCTACGGCGTGCCACCTCCCCTAATGAGGGGAGGCTTTGGCATAACGGAAAGCTTCATCTCTTCACCAGTGGCTCCCCCTCTGGGGAAGCTGTCACCGAAGGTGACTGAGAGGGTCATAGAGGATATTCAAGGAAAGAAGACGCGAAATTATGCAGAATTTTATTTTTATCTCCCCGAACTTCCCGACGAACTACTGGCAGTTCTGCCGTGAGCTGAAGAACAACGGTATGAACGTGCTGGGCATCGGCGACCAGCCCTACGATGAGCTGAAGCCGGAGCTGAAGGACAGCCTGAACGAGTACTACAAGGTCGGCAGCCTCGAGAATTACGACGAAGTCTACCGCGCTGTGGCCTTCTTCATCTTTAAGTATGGCCGTATCGACTGGCTGGAGTCCAACAACGAATACTGGCTGGAGCGGGACGCTGCCCTGCGCACCGACTTCCACATCACCTCCGGCTTCCAGACCGAGGATATGCCCCGCATCAAGTACAAGAGCAAGATGAAGGAGTACTACCGGAAGGCCGGCATCGCCACTGCCCGCTACCACATGGTGGACGATCTCAACGGCTGCAAGGCGTTCATCAAGCAGGTGGGCTATCCTGTGGTGGTCAAGCCCGACAACGGCGTGGGCGCTTCCGATACCTACAAGCTGTCCAATGACGAAGAGCTGAAGACCTTCCTCGCCTACAAGGCCGAGAATCACCCGGACGTCTCCTACATCATGGAGGAGTTCGTCCACGCCGAGGTCAACAGCTACGACGCCATCATCGACGCCTCCGGCAACCCCATCTTTGAGGCCGGAAATGTCAGTCCCATGTCCATCATGGACATCGTGAACGACAACGACAACTCCATCTATTACATCATCAAGGACCTGCCCGAGGACACCCGCGCCGCAGGCCGTGCCGTCGTCAAGAGTTTCGGCGTCAAGAGCCGCTTCGTCCACTTCGAGTTCTTCCGGATGACCGAGAACCAGGCCAGCATGGGCGAAAAGGGCCAGATCGTGGCCCTCGAAGTCAATATGCGCCCCTGCGGCGGCTTCACCCCCGATATGATAAACTTCGCCCGCTCCACCAACGTCTATAAGATATGGGCCGACATGATCGCCTTCGGCGGCACCGATATGCCCGTGGGCGAGCACTACTACTGCCCCTTCGCCGGCCGCCGCGACGGTAAGAACTTCGTGTACAGCCATGAGCAGATCATGCAGAAGTACCAGAAGAACATCAAGATGGTGGACCGCATCCCCGACGCCCTCTCCGGCGCGATGGGCAACCAGATGTACGTCGCCACCTTCTCCACCCGCGAGGAGATGGAGCAGTTCTACTCCGATGTTCTGGCCGTCACCGACGGCGATGCTGCCGCCGCACAGGCCGCGCTTTCTCAGGTGCTGGCTCTGGGCGAGCCCACCAAGGCTCTGACCCCGAAGCCCAACCTCAGCCCGGCGGTCAAGCCCACCACTGCTGTGACAAAGACCCCCACCCGCGCCGTCACCAAGGCCAGCCGCAAGGGCCGGAAGTGATTTCCACAAAAACTTTACAAACCGCAGCCGCAGAGAGAAAGAAACGACTCTGCGGCTGTTTTTTGACATGAGGGCAAATGTGATGATTGACAGTGCCCCGGAAAAAGTTGTAAGATAATGCAAATGCAAAAGAGGAAAAACGCCTTTGCAAAATGAGCTGAAAGACAGGAGAATTTTCTATGAAGCTGTATCAGAAACTTATTTCTCTGCTGGTGGCTGCAGTGATGGCTGCCGTGCTGATGCCGGTGTGCATGGCGGCTCCCGGCGACTCCGTGGAGACCCGCATCAACAACGCGCTCGCACAGCGCACCGGCGCAGAACTGTATCAGGAGATCGTCACCACCGTCCCCGATGGCACCGCCCAGACCATGATCGCAGCCCGCAGCAACGGCAACGCTTACATTAAGATGGACATGGGAGACGCCGGCAGTCTGGTCTATATCCTGAAAGACGGTCAGGGCTATCTGGTGGACGATGCATCCAAGATGGCCGTCAAGGGCGAAGTACCCACTGTGAGCACAAGCGAGGCAGTCTCCGCTGACAAAGGCGAAGCACAGGAGATCCCCTGCACCGTGACCACCGTGAATGTGAACGGTCAGGACTGCGAGGCCCTGTCCTACACTGTCACCGATGCCAACGGCCAGACGGCCACCGTTTCCTACTGCCTGGTCGGTGATGACCTCAAGTATGTCGTTACCGATGCTGCCGAGGGCCGCACCATCGTGGAGTACCGCGTCACGAGCACCACTGTGGACCAGAATCTCTTCAACATCCCTGCGGATTATCAGATCCTGACGCAGGCAGAGTTTGAAGCGGCACAGGCCAACCACTGAGAAAATTTTCTGTAGAATATGGGAGCTGCTGCGTCATGCGGCGGCTCCTTTTTGTTGTCCGCCGCCCGGGAATGTGCTATACTGTGTGCAACAGAATGCATGAGAGAATGAGGAGAACCCCTATGAAAATACCCGCAAACGGCTTTACCCACGCAGGCAAGTTCCACGCCGACGACGTGTTCGCCACTGCCCTGCTCCAGATCCTCCGCCCGGATATTAAAATAACCCGCGGTTTCGTGGTGCCGGATGACTTCGACGGCATCGTGTACGACATCGGCTTTGGTATGTTCGACCACCATCAGGAGCCCCGCGAGACCCGCCCCAACGGCATCCCTTACGCGGCCTTCGGCCTGCTGTGGCGGGTACTCGGCCCCGGCCTTGTAGGAGAGCGTCAGGCCCGGCTCATTGATGAGAACTTCATTCAGCCCCTCGATCTGAATGACAACACCGGCGAGCAGAACAGCCTTTGCGACGCCATCGGCTTCTTCAACCCCGTGTGGGACTCGAAAGAGGACCAGGACGCCTGCTTCTTCAAGGCGGTGGCTGTGGCAAAGCAGATCCTGGAGAACCAGATCGAGAGTGCCAACGCCGTCAACCGCGCCGACGAGAAGGTCCAGCAGGCATACAAAAATTCCCGCGACGGCATCGTGGTGCTGCCCTGCTATCTGCCCTGGAAGAACGGGCTGTACAAGACCGACGCCCTTTTCGTCATCTACCCCAGCCAGCGGGGCGGCTGGAGCGCCCAGTGCGTCACCGACCACAAGACCAAAAAGCCCAAGCTCCCCTTCCCCCAGAGCTGGGCCGGCCAGCCGCAGGAGGTCATCGAGCAGAAGAGCGGCATCGATGGCATCAGCTTCTGCCACGCCAGCCGCTTCCTTATCACGGCCAAGGACAAGGAGACGGCCCTTGCCGCCTGCCGTCAGGTGCTGAAGAACAATGGCCGCATCTGAGAAGCCGGAAAAGACAGCTTATGTCTACATGGTGCGCTGCGCAGGCGGCCAGCTTTATACCGGCTGGACGAACGACCCGGAAGCCCGCCTCAAGGCCCACCAGAGCGGCAAAGGCGCAAAGTATACCCGCACCCATACGGCACTGGGCTTTGCCTACCTGGAAGCGTGTGCGGACAAGTCTGCCGCCCTCCGGCGGGAGATCGCCCTCAAAAAGCTGACGAAGGCCCAGAAAGAGGCCCTCTGCGCCGGGTGGATGGCTGAAAAAGAATAAATAAAAATACGAACGCCGCACCGTGCCGAAACTGGGCCGTCGACCCCGTGCCGACGGCGGACAGAATGTATAAACCGGACTGTATACAGCCATGCATATACAAACCAAAGATGCATAAAATTTGTATATATTTAGAAAATAATGCATAAATATACAAAATAACAGAAAAGGACCGCCAAATCTGCGCAAGGTTTGGCGGTTTTCTGCATTGACGGAAAAACCGCTTGGCGTATAATAAAAGCGTACTCAGAAAGACAAGACGTCGAGCGCCCCGGGAGGGATGCCCGGGCGGAAAACAAAAGTGTAAAAAGCGTAATAAACAAAGGAGCGATCATCATGAAAAAGGAAGATATTAAGAAAGTTGTTCTGGCTTACTCTGGCGGTCTGGATACCTCCATCATCATTCCCTGGCTGAAAGAGAATTACAACAACTGCGAAGTCATCGCTGTCTCCGGCGACGTGGGTCAGGGTACTGAGCTGGACGGTCTGGAAGAGAAGGCTAAGGCTACCGGTGCTTCCAAGCTGTACGTCCTCGACCTGAAGAAGGACTTCGTCGAGAACTACATCTTCCCCACCCTGAAGTTCGGCGCAAAGTACGAGGACTACCTGCTGGGTACCAGCTTCGCACGTCCCTGCATCGCAAAGGCTCTGGCCGACATCGCCATCAAGGAAGGCGCAGACGCCATCTGCCACGGCTGCACCGGCAAGGGCAACGACCAGGTGCGTTTCGAGCTGACGCTGAAAGCTCTCTGCCCCGATATGGCCATCATCGCTCCCTGGCGTGAGTGGGACATCGAGAGCCGTGACGAGGAGATCGACTACGCCGAGGCACACAACATCCCCCTGAAGATCAACCGTGAGACCAACTACTCCAAGGATAAGAACCTGTGGCACCTGAGCCACGAGGGTCTCGACCTCGAAAACCCCGCCAACGAGCCGCAGTACAATAAGCCCGGCTTCCTGGAGCTGGGCGTTTCCCCCGAGCAGGCACCCGACACCCCGACCTACCTCACCCTCCACTTCGAGAAGGGCATCCCCACTGCTGTTGACGGCAAGGAGATGGGCGCTGTCGAGCTGGTCGAGTACCTGAACAAGGTCGGCGGCGAGAACGGCATCGGCCTGCTGGACATCGTCGAGAACCGTCTGGTGGGCATGAAGAGCCGCGGCGTCTATGAGACTCCCGGCGGTGCTATCCTGTACAAGGCCATCAATGTTCTGGAGACCATCACTCTGGACAAGGAGAGCGCACACTTCAAGGCTCAGCTGGCTCAGAAGTACGCCGACATCGTCTACAACGGCCAGTGGTTCACCCCGCTGCGTGAGGCGCTGGATGCCTTTGCTGACAGCCTCGAGAAGACCGTCACCGGCGATGTCAAGCTGAAGCTCTACAAGGGCAACATGATCAACGCCGGCGTCACCTCTCCGTATACCCTGTACGATGAGCAGACTGCCTCTTTCGGCGTGGATAAGGACTATGACCAGTCCGATGCTACCGGCTTCATCAACCTGTTCGGCCTGTCCATCAAGGAGCGCGCAAAGCTGTCCAAGAACTGGCCCGAGGTCAAGGAATAACCTGCTTACCATCCCCTTTGGCGTGTTTTTTACACTTTCACGCTGAAGGCTCAAATTACCGGCATCATTGCTGGCGGCACCGCCGCGGGAGCTTTTTCCCCTGCGGCGGCTTTGCCGTTTCTATAGAGGAGTTTCTTTTATGGCAGAACAACTTTGGAAGGGCCGTTTCTCCAAGGCGGTCGATTCCCGCGTCAACGACTTCAACTCTTCCATCCGCTTCGACCAGCGGATGATCGCGCAGGATATGCGCGGCAGCGGCGTCCACGCCGCCATGCTGGCAAAGCAGGGCATCATCTCCGAGAAGGACTGCGAGGATATTCTGAGTGGTCTGGCCTCCATCGCGGATGACCTGGCCTCCGGCACCCTCACCATCGACCCCAACGCCGAGGACGTCCATACCTTCGTGGAGCAGACCCTCACCGCCCGCATCGGCGACGCCGGCAAACGCCTGCACACCGGCCGCAGCCGGAACGACCAGGTGGCGCTGGACATCCGCCTGACTCTGCGGGACCACAGCCACACCCTGCAGGCTTACATCGTGGAGCTGGTCAAGGTCATCTGCAAGAAGGCCGCCGAGAACACCACCGCCGTCATGCCCGGTTACACCCACCTGCAGCGCGCCCAGCCCATCACCTTCGGCCACGCCCTGATGGCCTATGCATGGATGCTGCTGCGCGATCTGCAGCGCTTCGAGGACGCCACCGCCCGGATGGACGCCCAGTGTCCGCTGGGCTCCGGCGCTCTGGCCGGTACGACCTACCCGCTGGACCGTCAGTTCACCGCCGAGAAGCTGGGCTTTGCGGCGCCCTGCCCCAACAGCCTTGACGGCGTGTCTGACCGTGACTTCTGCATCGAGCTGGCAAACGCCATCTCCATCTGCATGATGCATCTGTCCCGCCTGTCCGAAGAGATCATCCTCTGGTGCAGCTGGGAGTTCAAGTTCATCGAGCTGGATGACGCCTTCACCACCGGCTCGTCCATCATGCCCCAGAAGAAGAACCCTGACGTCACCGAGCTCATCCGCGGCAAGACGGGCCGCGTCTACGGCGATCTGAACACCCTGCTGGTCATGATGAAGGGCATCCCTCTCGCTTACAACAAGGATATGCAGGAGGACAAAGAGGCCATCTTCGACGCCGTCGATACGCTGGAACTCTGCCTGAAAACGGTCACTCCCATGCTGGACACCATGAAGACCCTGCCCGCCAATATGCGCCGGGCCGCTGCCAAGGGTTTCATCAACGCCACCGACTGCGCCGACTATCTGACCAAGAAGGGAATGCCCTTCCGCGACGCCTACAAGCTCACCGGCTGCATGGTCTCCGACTGCATCAGCAAGGATAAGACCCTCGAAGAGCTGACCCTCGATGAGTTCAGGGGCTACAGCGCTCTGTTCGAAAACGACATCTACGACGCCATCGACCTCATCAAGTGCTGCGAGGGCCGCACCAGCTACGGCGGTCCCAGCGAGGCCAGCGTCAAGAAGCAGATCGAGCTGGCAAGCGCCCAGCTCGGCGCATGGGAGGCGGCAAACGCATGAGCGTAAAAGTCTTTATCGACGGTTCTTCCGGCACCACCGGTCTGCGCATTGCCGACCGTCTGGCCGCCCGGCCTGACATCGAGCTGCTGAGCATCTCGGCTGAGGGCCGCAAGGATGTGAATGAGCGGGCGAAGGTCATCAATTCCGCCGACCTTGCCTTCCTCTGCCTGCCCGATGCGGCCTCCAAAGAGGTCATGCCTCTGCTTCGCCCGGACGTCAAGGTGCTGGATACCTCCACGGCCTTCCGCACCGACGCGGCCTGGGACTACGGCTTCCCGGAGCTGAAGGGCCAGAAAGAGAAAATCAAAAATTCGTATCGTGTGGCGGTCCCCGGCTGCTATGCCAGCGGCTTTATCAGCATCGCGCGGCCTCTGGTGGAGCTGGGGCTGGCTCCGGCAGACTATCCGTTCAGCTGCACCGGCATTTCAGGCTACTCCGGCGGCGGCAAGAAGATGATCGCCGAGTACGAGAGCGCCGACCGTCCGGCTCACAGCAAGCTGGATGCGCCCAAGAGCTACGGTCTGGGCCTCGCTCATAAGCATCTGCCTGAGATGCAGAAGATCAGCGGCCTCACCCACACCCCTGCCTTTGTGCCGGTGGTGTGCGATTATTACAGCGGGATGCAGGTCCTCGTTCCGCTGGACCTCAAGCTGGCTGGCACCAGCGCCGAGGCGGTGGCCGCAGGCATTGCAGAGTATTACAAGGAGGGCGCGACCGTTTCCGTCCACGCCCTCAACGAGCCGCTTCCCGAGAATGGTCTGTACTCCAACGCCCTGTCCGGCAGCGACAGGATGGAGCTGTACATGACCGTCAACGCAGCGGGCGACCAGATGATGCTGGTGTCCCTGTTCGACAATCTGGGCAAAGGCTCTTCCGGTGCAGCCATCCAGTGCATGAATCTGATGCTGGGGATGGACGAGACGGAAGGATTAGAGTAACCTCTCTGTCGAGCGAAGCGAGACTGAGAGGTTTGAAATTAGGGGGATTTTCAGATGCAGTATAAAGAAGTTGCGGGCGGCATCTGCGCGCCCAAGGGTTTTGCAGCAGCCGGTGTCCATTGCGGCATCCGGGCAAATCACAGTGAAAAGTACGATCTGGCGCTCATCAAGGCCGACGTCCGCTGCGCCGCCGCCGGTGTTTACACCACCAACAAGGTCTGCGGCGCACCCATCAAGGTAGACCGTGCCCACCTGACGGACGGCTATGCACAGGCCATCGTGGTCAACAGCGGCAACGCCAACACCTGCGCCGCCAACGGCGTGGCACTGGCGGAGGAATGCTGTGAGCTGGTGGGCAAGGCGCTGAACATCGACGCAAAGGATGTCCTGCCCTCTTCTACCGGCGTTATCGGCCAGCCGATGGTCATCGACCCGTTTGCCCGGGGCATCCCTGCTGCCGCCGCCAAGCTGGCGGCTGACGCACAGGGCAGCGCCGACGCGGCGACGGCCATCATGACCACCGATACGCACAAGAAGGAATATGCCATCCAGTTTGAGCTGGGCGGCAAGATCTGCACGGTGGGCGCCATCGGCAAGGGCAGCGGTATGATCGCCCCCAACATGGCCACCATGCTGGCATTCTACACCACCGACGCCGCCGTCTCCCCCGCCCTGCTGGAAAAGGCCCTCAAGACCGTCGTCCCCGGGACCTACAACCAGATGAGCGTCGATCTGGACACTTCCACCAACGATACCCTGATCATCATGGCTTCCGGCCTTGCGGGCAACCCGGAGATCACCGAGGAAAACGCCGACTACGACGCCTTTGTGGCCGCACTGACCGCCATCGCCGAGCATATGTGCGCTGAGCACGCCGGTGACGGCGAGGGCGCGACCCACCTCATCACCTGCGAAGTCACCCACGCCCCCGACCTCAAGACGGCCCGCGCCGTCAGCCGCAGCGTGGTCTGCTCCAACCTCTTCAAAGCCGCTGTCTTTGGCCGCGACGCCAACTGGGGCCGCATCCTCTGCGCCATCGGCTACACTCCCGGTGACTTCTCGATCGATAAGGTCTGCGTCTGGCTGTCCAGCAAGGCCGGTGAGGTCTACGTCTGCGAGAACGCCGCCTACCACCCCTACAGCGAGGACAAGGCCGCAAAGGTCCTGGCCGAGCACGATATTCTGGTCAAGGTGGATATGGGGACCGGTGACGCCAGCGCCAAGGCATGGGGCTGCGATTTGACCTATGACTATGTGAAGATCAACGGCGACTACCGCACCTGAGAAGGAGAACAGCAATGAAAAACGAAGAAATGGCCCTCCTTTTCTCGGAGGCGACCCCTTATATCCAGAAGTACCACGGCAAGACCATGGTCATCAAATACGGCGGCAACGCCATGATCAACGAGACGCTGAAAAACGCGGTCATGAATGACCTTGTCACCCTGACCCTGCTTGGCGTGCGGGTGGTTCTGGTACACGGCGGCGGCCCTGCCATCAATGAGATGCTCAAAAAAGTGGGCGTCGAGAGCCACTTTGCGGGCGGCCTGCGCGTCACCGACGACGCCACCATGGAGATCGTCCAGCAGGTGTTGGCCGGTAAGGTGAACAAAGACCTCGTGGCAAAGCTGCGGGGCCGCGGCGTCGGCCTCTGCGGCATGGACGGCCAGATGCTCCGCTGCACCGAGCTTGACCCTCAGCTGGGCCATGTGGGAGAGATCGTCCACGTGGACCCGACGCTGATCTCCAGTCTGCTGGACAGCGGCTATATCCCCGTTATTGCAACGGTGGGCATGGACGACCTGGGCCAGGCGTATAACGTCAACGCTGACACCGCCGCCGCACAGATCGCTATCGCGCTCAAGGCCGAAAAACTCGTCTCCATGACTGATATTGCGGGCCTGCTGCGGGATAAGGAAGATGAATCCACCCTCATCCCCGAGGTGGAGGTCTCCGAGATCGAGGGCTACAAGTCCGCCGGCATTATCGCGGGCGGCATGATCCCCAAGATCGGCGGCATGGCCGATGCGATCTATCAGGGCGTCCACGAGGCTGTCATCATTGATGGCCGCGTGCCGCACTCCATTCTGCTGGAGCTGTTCTCCGACCGTGGCTCCGGTACCCGCTTCTATCGCCGCAGCCATCACGAATAAGGGTTGCGCGATGCGCCGGAGTACCCTATAATAGTTGATAAGAAAACTTTCCGATATGCCAAGGCCTCCCCTCGGTAGGCAACAGCGATGACCGCCGCCAGCCGTGACGGAGAGGTTTAGCCTCGCTGCGATTCACGGCTAGGCTCTCCTTCGTACAACCTCTCAGGCTCTTCGCGCCAGCTCCCCTTGTAGGGGAGCCTTTGGCAAAGAGGGAAAGTATGTGGCTCCACCGTCAGGAGGTAGATATTATGGATTCCGAAAAAGTCATCAAGCGGGACAACGAGTATGTCCTGCATACCTACGCACGCAACCCCATCGCCCTCGAGAAGGGCCACGGCCTCTATGCCGAAGGCCCCGAGGGGCAGAAGTATCTCGACTTCACCAGCGGCATCGGCGTCAACAGCCTGGGCTACTGCGATATGACCTGGGCCGAGGCCGTCTCCGAGCAGGCACACAAGCTGCAGCACACCTCTAACCTTTACTATACCGCCCCCTGCGGCAAGCTGGCCAAAAAGCTCTGCAAGCGCACCGGTATGAGCAAGGTGTTCTTCGGCAACTCGGGCGCAGAGGCCAATGAGGGTGCCATCAAGGCCGCCCGCAAGTACAGCTTCGACAAATACGGTGCTGACCGCTACAATGTCATCACGCTGGTCAACAGCTTCCATGGCCGTACCATTGCTACCCTGACCGCCACCGGACAGGGCGTGTTCCACAACTACTTCGGCCCCTTCAACGAGGGCTTCCAGTACGTCAAGGCCGGCGACATCGACGCCCTGACCGAGATGGTGGACCGCCATACCTGCGCTGTCATGCTGGAACTGGTACAGGGCGAGGGCGGTGTTGTGGCGCTGGAACCCGAGTATGTGCAGGCTGTTCGCGCCCTCTGCGACGAAAAAGACCTCGTCCTCATCGTGGACGAGGTGCAGACCGGCGTGGGCCGCACCGGCACCTTCCTGTGCTGCGAGCACTACAACCTCCAGCCCGACGTCGTCACGCTGGCCAAGGGTCTGGGCGGTGGCCTGCCGATTGGCGCTGTCCTGATGAATGAGAAAGTTGCTGCCGGTATGGGACCCAGCAGCCACGGCTCCACGTTCGGCGGAAACCCGGTGGTCTGCGCCGGTGCGAATGTCGTCGTGGACCGGATGGACGCCAGCTTCCTCGCCAACATCAACGAGCGGGCCGTCCAGCTGCGCACCGGTCTGGAAAAGCTGCCCCGCGTCAGGAGCCTCTCGGGCATCGGCCTGATGGTCGGCATCGAGTTTCTCGAGGGCATCAAGGCCGCTGACGTGCTGGCCGCCTGCCGCGAAAAGGGCCTGCTGGTGCTTACCGCAAAGACCCGCCTCCGCCTGCTGCCGCCGCTGACTCTGACCGCCCACGATGTGGAGATGGCGCTGGATATTCTGGGCAGCGTCCTTGCGGAGATGGACCCCAGCAAAACGGAGGAGCAGGCATGAAGCATCTGCTGAAAATGAGCGACCTCACCCCTGACGAGGTGGCCCACATCCTTGATGTGGCCGATGAGCTGAAAGCTCAGCAGAAGGCCGGAGGCACCGAACCTCTGCTCAAGGGCAAGAGCGTCGCGCTGATGTTCTCGAAAAACTCCACCCGTACCCGCACCAGCTTCGAGGTGGGTGTCTACCAGCTGGGCGGCCTCGGCAACTACATGAATGCCGCCACCGAGCTGCAGTCCGGCCGCGGCGAGCCGCTCAAGGATACCGCCCGGGTGCTGGGTCGCTATTATGACTGCGTTGTCTGGCGCACCTACCGCCAAAGCGATTTGGAAGAGTTCGCTGAGTTTGCGGGCGTCCCCGTCATCAATGGCCTGACGGACTATGCTCACCCCTGTCAGGTGCTGGCCGACCTCATGACCATCCGGGAGCGCCGGGGCGCACTGGCGGGCCAGAAGCTCTGCTTCGTCGGCGACGGCAGCAATATGGCCAACAGCCTCATCGTGGGCGGCCTGCTCTCCGGCATGAAGGTAGACTGCGTCTGCCCCCACGGTTACCGCCCGGCGGCAGATGTGCTGATGTTCGCCCATAAGTACGGCAGTGCGTTCCGCCTGCTGGAAGACCCCGCCGAAGGCGTCAAGGACGCCGATGTCGTGGTGACGGCTGTCTGGAATACCGCTGCCCCCGGCACCTCCGAGAGCGAGAGCCGTCTGCGGGACTTTGCAGGCTTCCAGCTCACCAGCGGCCTCCTGAAAGCCGCAAAGCCGGACTGCATGGTGCTCCACTGCCTGCCCGCTCACCGCGGCGAGGAGATCTCTACTGCCGTCTTCGAGGCCCACGCCGACGAGATCTTCACCGAGGCAGAAAATCGACTGCATGTCCAGAAGGCTGTGCTGGCGGTATTGCTGGCGGGAAAGTAAAATATGCAATGAAAAACGCCGCAGAACTCATCGTCCTGCGGCGTTTTTGGCGGAGCATCAGGGAGTCGAACCCTGGCACCGGTCTCCCGGCCTATCGCATTTCGAGTCTTTGAATCGGTTGGAGGAAGCTGGTTTCGTTCGGCTGTCATTGGCAGTTGCCGGCATTTTCTGCGCCTCGCAAAAGTGGCACATCAGCGCAATTTACAGGCAAAAATCGACCACTTTTTGCGAAGTGACGTTAGAAAAGCCTCCTTTCACACAAAGCGTCAGGGGCTGCATTTCATGTGTAGTTGTGTTAGATGTCCGTTAGAAATATGCAGTGCTGCCGTTGCTGTGCCAGCTCACAGCAGGCTTCCCTGTCTGAACGCAGCGTTTCCCGAAAGTCGGGGACGCTGCGTTTTCTTTTGCCCGCAAACCGGGCTGAAAGGGAAGCCGCCATGTCCACATTCCGCGTCAACAAAAACGTCAACTATACCGTCATGAGCAACTACCATCTTCAGGATAAGAAGCTGTCCCTGAAGGCAAAGGGCCTGCTGTCCTATATGCTCTCTCTGCCGGACGATTGGGATTACAGCCTGAAGGGACTGACCGTTGGTTGCAAGGATGGTCTGGACAGTGTACGCACCGCCGTTCTGGAACTGGAAGAACACGGCTACGTCCGCCGTCAGAAAGTCCGCAATGCCAAAGGGCAGATCATCGACTACGATTATCAGGTCTATGAATCGCCTGTTGAGGACGCTCCTGCCGTTCCCGGCAAGGAAGGCGGGCCGTCGGACCCGTCCGCAACCAAAAGCCCGAAAAGCCGCATGAAACCTTGTTCTTCACCATTTTTGGATTTTCCAAATTTGGCTGAGCCCAATTTGGAAAAGGCAACGCAACAAAATACTAATAAACAAAATACTAAAAGAGAAAGTACTAATCTATCAGGGCAGACAGACGAATCCGCAGATTTTGACCAGATGGAAGCACAGGTGCGGGAGGAGTTCCGGGAACGGCTGGAGATCGACACCCTTGCCCAGAGGTACGACTCCGACAAGCTGGAGGAACTGCTGGACAACATTGTGGAGATGTACTGCTGTCCTCGGCAGACCCAGTACGTCGGCAAGCAGCCGCAGACCACCAAAGCCATCCGGCTGCGGCTGGACAAGCTGACCAGCCAGCACGTTGAGTACATCTTCGATGTGATGTCCAACACCACCCAGCCCATCAAGAACATCATGGCCTATCTGCGCACCACCATCCTGAACGCACCCACTACGATAGAGCACTACTATCAGGCGCAGGGCAACTGGCTGACAGCGCAGAACCGGAAGAGGTGACCGCTGTTTTCCACCGCAGCCGCAAAAGACGTTGAAAGCCAAACGAAAAGGAGATTTACTATGAAAAACGAAACGACTGTCCGCACCGAAATCCGCTATGCACAGGTCGGGGACTATCAACTGCCCCTGCTCACCCTGACGCAGACCGACAGCTGCGAACCTCTGGGTAAGTACACCCGGATGCGGCTGGCCTATCTCAAAACTCAGCGTCCTGTGCTGTACAACAAGATGCTGCTGAACGGTACGCTCTGGCCGCATTTGCAGGATGTCCAGAGAGCCGCCTCAGAACAGCTAGAGCGCACGATTACGGCCTTGGCAGACAAGTTCCCCGCGCCGGACAAAGAGCGCTCACAGCTCCTCTGGGCGGCTCATATGAACGGGCTGAAAGCGCAGGCAGAGGAAGTGGTGGTGAGGGAGATCGTGTACGCAGAGTGATTTCAACCGTTCCTCATGTTTCTGTTTCAGCATCAAAAACCTCTAAGTTCGATTTTGTGTTTTGATTTTGAAGCTTTTCTGCAAATTTTGAAGTTAAAATTTGATTTCCTGCCAAGAATGGAGTATACTGAATTCAGAAATCACTTGGGAGGTTTTGCGATGCTGCTTCAATTTTCCGTTACAAACCACCGTTCTATCAGGGATACCGCCATCATCAGCATGAAGGCTTCCACGGATAAAAGTCTGTCTGATTGCCTGATTTCGCCGGACGAGAAGAAACAGCTTGTACCTGTGCTGGCACTGTACGGCGCAAATGCAGCCGGGAAGAGCAATGTTCTCCATGCTCTCCTGCTCATGCGGGAAATGGTCTGTGGCCGATATGCCAAGCTGCTGAAGGGCGAGTCCCTTCCGCAGGAGCCGTTTGCTTTCACTGACCAGCCCACACAGCCCACCAGCTTTGAAGCCATCTATTTTTATGGCGGCATCAAGTATGCCTATGGGTTCTCGTTTGACAAGTCCAAAGTCCTGACCGAATATCTCTACCACTGGCCGAATGGCCGGGAAGCCTTGATTTTTTCCAGAGAGGGAAATGGCTACCAATTTCGTGAAAACATCCAAGAACAGCTTACGCTTTCTGGACGAACTGCTGAAAATCGCCTTTATCTGTCCAGCTCGAACGAGTGGAACTGCCCCCAGACTGAAAAGGCATATCTGTGGTTCTTTGAAAAACTGACAGGCTTTATGGGAACGGAAATGCGACTGGACGCAACTTTGTCTGCCATCCGGCAAGGCGGCTCTGAAAAGAGCCGTATCCTGCATGAAATGCTGTATGCAGACCTCGGTATCAAGGACATCCGCATCACTGGCTCCAAAGAAGAGCCTATCATTTCCGCATTGCACACCCTCGATGCCGAAGATGGCGCATCAAGGGGCTTCTGGCTTCCATTGGGGCAGGAATCCGTTGGGACACAGCGGTTCTTCTCCCGCATCGGTATGTGGCTTGCCGCACTGGAATCCGGGTCTGTTCTGGTGGTAGACGAGATCGAATCCAGTATGCACCCACTGTTGACGCGGCATCTGATCGAGATGGTACAGGACGCCGCTATCAATACGAACCATGCACAGCTCATCTTTACCACGCACGACACCGGACTTCTTGACTTAACTTTGCTGCGGCGCGATCAGATTTGGTTTGCAGAGAAGAACGAAAAGACCATGCAGACCGATATTTATGCCCTGACCGAGTTTTCTCCCCGGAAAGGTGAGAACATCGCCAAAGGCTATCTGCAAGGCCGATATGGGGCGATTCCTCACATGAAGAAAGAATTATTAAGGAGCGTATAAATATGGCTTACCTGAAACTGATGTTAGATAAACGGGAAATCGCTCATCTGAGCGAAGATGGGCAGTATCTCTGCGTCAATGAGGGCGTGCTACAGTACGACCTGCCCTTGAACCTTTTTATTGGAAACAGCCGCAAGGTGCCGCTGGTCGATGTAGTCGTCTGGGCAAAGAAACGCATTTTCCCCGAAATCGGATGGATTGCAAAGAGATTCTGGAGATGATGAGATTGCCCGACTACAACGCATGGGAAATTGTCAAGCGCACCAATGCCTGCCTGATGGAAGACCCTTTCTGGCTGCGCTTCAGCGAAGATAAAACTTTTGAAGACACCACCCACGGCAGGGCAAGAAAAATCATGGCTGAATATCAGAAGTCAGCTGACACCAATTAATATCATTTATATCATTGTTAGGGCAAAAACCACCGCCTTTTCACTTTAAGGCGGCATTGCTGCCGTATATGCTTGTTCTTCTCGAGTGTCCAACTTTTTTAGAGCAGAATCCCTTAATCGTCTTGCTTTTCCCTTAAAATGTAGTATATTTTAAGGGAAAGAGAGGGTGGTAAGGGCATGAGAGCATTCAATTACTCCAAAATCAAAGAGCAAAAATGGGATTCCGAGATTCTCGGCTATATTGCTGCAATCTATAAAGAAGCGGGTAAGCAGGAACTTTACTTGAAGCAGCGTCCTGAAGAGCTGGAACGTCTGGTGGAGATTGCAAAGGTGCAAAGCACCGAAGCATCCAATGCCATCGAGGGAATCGTGACCACCGGCACCCGAATCAAGCAGCTTGTGGAGGAAAAAACGACGCCGCGCAACCGTGATGAACAAGAGATTGCAGGCTACCGTGATGTCCTGAACCTCATTCATGAAAATTTTGATGTGATTCCGATTACGCAGAATTATATTTTGCAGCTGCATAAGGTTTTGTACAGCCACATGAACAACCCCGTCGTAGGACGGACGAAGAACGTACAGAATTATATCAGCGCAACCTATCCCGATGGACATAGCGAAGTTCTTTTCACCCCATTGGCTCCTTACGAAACGCCAGCGGCTCTTGATCGAATCTGCGAAGAATATAACCGTGTGATCGGGAACTTTGAAGTAGAACCATTAATCGCAATTCCTGTGTTCATCCATGATTTTCTCTGTATTCATCCGTTCAACGATGGCAATGGCCGGATGAGCCGCCTTCTCACGACCCTGATGCTGTATCAGAACGGTTTCTATGTCGGGAAATACATCTCACTTGAAGCCAAGATTGCCAAGAACAAAGACCTCTACTATTCCGCTCTTACGCAGGCGCAAAGCGGATGGTACGAGGGCACAGAGGATGTTGTTCCATTCATCAAATATATTTTGGGAACCATTCTCTCTGCATACCGCGATTTTGAAGAACGCTTTGCCCTCGTGGAAACAAAACTTCCAGCCATTGAAGTTGTTCGGAATGCCACGAAGAACAAGATCGGGCGCTTTACCAAGCAGGATATCCGGGAACTCTGTCCTTCGCTGAGCCTCAGTTCCATTGAGGGTTCCCTGCGGAAACTCGTTGAAAACGGCGAGTTGAAACGCGAGGGAGCAGGCAAATCAACTGTGTACCTGCGGTTGAAGTAATCCCTTAATTGCTCTATCTTTCCCTTAAAATACGGCCGATTTTAAGGGAATTCGCATTAAGTAAGGGCTAAAGCAGTCCTATTTACTTGACTTTTTGTTGGTTGTCAGTATATTGATACCAACTGGTATCAATAAGTATCAGCAAATGGATACAACAAGACCCACAGATTGGATGCTCATCCCAATCTGTGGGTCTTGTTCATTTGAGTTCAGTCATCATCGTCCGGGTCATGAACTTCCATCCACTCTGAAAGCTCTTCGCAGTAGTCCTCATATTTTCCGCCTTCGGTGGTCCTGATGACACGCCGCAAGTAGTCCTTACCGCCATCTACACAGCAGAGACCACAGCTACACCTTTCTGACTTCTTTCCAGAGATTAGTACAGAAATATGTCAGCAGCCTGCCTGTTTATTGTGCTTTTGAGTGGTTAAGCAATGTCTCATCCGTATTGTGAGCATTGAATAGGGCTTTTGTCCGCGCTATAATAGAAGAAAACTGCAAGGAAGTGTCATCATGCTTCACCCCGGACTGTACGAACAGGTCATCAACAACGCTCTGGAGAGTGAGCTTTCGGAGATCCCGGAAGCCCGCAAATCCGCTGCGCCCATCGACACGGCAGAGGCGTCCAAGGTGCTGGCGCAGTATCTGACCGAGGTGGTGCAGAAGGGCCTTGATAACGTACAGGACAACGGCGGCGGCATCGAAGCGCAAATTGAGCTGGCGAACCAGATCGTAAGCACCATCCAGACGACCACCAAAGAAGCTGACTTTGCCGCGCTGGGCGTTGACCAGCGGGCAGAGCAGCTTCTTGCACTTTTACGGGAAAGCGACCCCTGCCTTGCCGCCGGAAGAACGGCCAAAGACATTGAGCGACCGGAAACGTCTCTGGCACAAAGTTCTCTGTTCACCGGTGCCATCCATGAGCCGCAGATGTACACTGAACTGAAAAAGGAAATCGTGTCCGCCGACCGCATCGATATGCTGGTGTCCTTTATCAAGTGGAGCGGCCTGCGCCTGCTTATGGACGAGCTGCGGCAATTCACCCAGAACGGCGGCGAACTGCGCATCATCACCACCTCCTACATGGGTGCCACCGATGTAAAGGCTATCGAGGAGCTGCGCCAGCTGCCCAACACGAAAATCAAGGTCAGCTATGACACTAAGCGTACCCGGCTCCACGCCAAGACCTATGTGTTCTACCGGGACACGGGTTTTACTACGGCGTATGTAGGCTCCTCCAACCTGTCCAATACGGCAATTTCTAGCGGGTTGGAATGGAATGTGAAAGTGACGAAGAAAGACCTGCCGGAGACCATTGACAAGATCACCGCCACCTTTGAAAGCTACTGGAACGCCAGCGGGAGCGCCTTGCCCGTGCCCTAAAAGCCGAAAAGTACAGCGAGACCGACCACAGCGGCATTTACACGCTGGATATTCTGCCGTATTCCTACCAGCAGGAAATTCTGGACAAGCTGGAAGCCGAACGCACCGTTCGTGGGCACAATCGCAATCTAGTGGTGGCCGCCACCGGCACCGGCAAAACAGTAATCTCCGCACTGGACTACAAACGGTTCTGCAAACAGCATCCCGGCCAGCCCTGCCGCCTGCTGTTCGTGGCACACCGGGAAGAGATCCTGAAACAGAGTCTGTATACCTTCCGTGCCGTGCTGAAGGATGCCAATTTCGGTGAGCTGTTGGTCGGCAATTACAAGGCTGACAGCATCGACCACCTGTTTATCTCCATCCAGACCTTCAACTCGCAGGATTTCACCGCCAAGACCGGGGCCGATTTTTATGATTACATCGTGGTGGACGAATTCCACCATGCCGCCGCGCCTACCTATCAGAAGATGTTGGAGTATTATCAGCCGCAGATTTTGCTGGGACTGACCGCTACTCCGGAGCGTATGGACGGCAAGAGCATTCTGGATTATTTCGGTGGGCGCATTGCCGCCGAGATTCGTCTGCCGGAAGCCATCGACCGGAAGCTACTGTGTCCATTCCAATATTTCGGAGTGACCGACACGGCCGATTTGAGCAGCCTGAAATGGCGCACCGGCGGTTATGACAAGGCCGAACTGTCCAACCTGTACACCTTCAGCGGCATGGTGGCACAGCGCCGTGCCGACCTTGTGGTGAAATCCATCTTGAAATACGTCACCGATATCGATGAAGTAAAGGGTCTTGGGTTCTGCGTCTCCATCGAGCACGCCCGGTTCATGGCAAATTATTTCAACACCCACGGCATCCCGTCCATGGCACTGACCGGGGATTCTTCCGACGAGGAGCGGAGCACCGCCAAACAACGGCTCGTTTCCGGGGAAATTCGTTTCATCTTTGTGGTGGACATCTATAACGAAGGCGTAGACATCCCGGAAGTCAACACCGTACTGTTCCTGCGCCCTACTGAGTCGCTGACCGTGTTTTTGCAGCAGCTGGGCCGTGGCCTGCGTCTGGCCGAAAACAAGGAATGCTTGACCGTATTGGACTTCATCGGGCAGGCGAACAAGAAGTATAATTTCGAGGAAAAGTTTGCCGCCCTGCTCTCCAACACCACCCACAGCGTCAGCCGGGAGATCAAAGAGGGCTTTGTCTCCGCTCCCAAGGGTTGCTATATCCAGTTGGAAAAGATTGCGGCGAAATATGTGCTGGACAACATCAGCGCCTCCTACGACCGCACCTCCGGCCTTGTGGCACGCGCTGCCTCTTTCACTGAGGACACCGGCCTACCGCTGACCCTTGGAAATTTTTTCGATTACTATCATCTTGACCCGCGGGCAATCTACAGTAAAAAGCTCTGCTTTGCACGGCTGTGCGTCCGTGCGGGGGTTGTAGATGATTTTGCGGAGCCGCTCGAAGAGGTCCTGACAAAAGCCTTTGCACGGTTTGCGGTTGTGGATTCCCGCCGGTGGATTCGTTTTCTGCTGGACCTTCTGCCAAAGCTGGACAACACGGATTTTGCAGACCTGCCGCCTGTTGAACAGCGGATGCTGCAAATGTTCTATGTGACTGTCTGGGGCAAAGCGACAGAGGATTGGAACCGCGAGGACGTACTTGACGATCTGTATGCACTTTCGGACAGCCCAATTTTGTTGGGCGAATTGCAGACCCTTCTGCAATACCAGTATGACCACATTGATTTTATTGATGAACCGGTGGACGTGGGCTTTGACTGCCCGCTCGACCTGCACTGCACCTACACCCGCGACCAGCTGTTGGTAGCACTGGATTTCCTGAAACCATCTACCGTTCGTGAAGGTGTGAAGTGGCTGCCGGAAAAGCAGTTGGATGTGTTCTTTGTGACCCTGAACAAAGCCGACAAGGATTATTCGCCCACCACCATGTACAACGATTATTCCATCAACGAGAACCTGTTCCACTGGCAGAGCCAGAGCACCACAGCTGAAAATTCTGCCACTGGTCAGCGATACATCCATCACCGGGAGAAAGGAAGCCGTGTGTTGCTGTTTGTCCGGGAGTTCAAAGCGGATTCCCGTTTCGGCGGTGCCGCCGCTTACACCTATCTTGGCACCGTGAATTATGTCCGGCATGAGGGTTCCCGCCCCATGAACATCACATGGAAGCTCGACCGTCCCATTCCGGCACGGTTCCTCAAAAAGACCAACAAACTGATCGTGGGGTAACATACTATGGACGATATGCTGGCTCGCACCATAATTGAAACTCTTGCAAAAGGTATTGATCCTTTAACCGGTTGGATTCTGTCTGAAAATGATAGTTGTGCTCAGGAAGAAATTCAAGAAGCATTAAAGATTGTATTGGAACATTGCTCTATTGAATCTACCGCTGAATATCTGAAGTCTCTTCCTCGAAACAAAAAGGCAGAGCGTTATTCTCGCGCTGGAACAGCATGGTCACAAAAAGAAGAACGCGAATTGTTGCGGCTCCACCAGCAGGGAAATAGTGTCAACCGAATTTCTATCATCCTAAAACGTTCTACAGGCGCAATCGAATCCAAGTTGAAAAAGCTGGGTTGTCCACTCTATTATGAAAAATAATTCAGGAGATTTTCATGAAAATGATTCGCGTTGTCGCAGCTGTCATCTGCGACTCCATCCAGACCAAACACAGAATTTATGCCACCGCCCGCGGCTATGGCGACTATAAAGGGCAGTGGGAATTTCCGGGCGGCAAAATCGAACCGGGCGAGACTCCACAGCAGGCGCTGAAACGAGAAATTGAGGAAGAGCTGGACACTGAAATCGCGGTACATGATAAGATTGGAACCATTGAATACAACTATCCGACATTTCATCTTTCGATGGACTGCTTCTGGTGCGTGGTTCTCTCTGGCGACCTTATTTTGAAAGAAGCCGAAGCCGCACGCTGGTTGACAAAAGACGAACTGGATTCCGTACAGTGGCTCCCGGCTGATCAGAGGATTCTGGAAAAAATCCGAGAGATGATGAAATAAATCTGTTGAGCTAATTTGCATCTGCAAGCAGTGCCTTTGTGCGCACAAAGGCCAGAACCCGCACGGCATTGCAAATTTGCCGTGCGGGTTCTGCTTGTTGGGATGCAATCCCAATCCCTGTGAACATCACGCTTCCGTGATGGCTGCGCACTCCTGCGGAGTGCTGAAAGAGCATTTTGCAAAAATGCGAAGCCTGCATCGCACGATGCAGAACGCCGGGTTTGGGCTGCGCCCAACAAGCTCTTGCAAGGCAAGGGTCTTTGTATATACAAAGACATTGCTTGCAGGTACAATGTCATCGATGAAACAAAAATAGTTTCATCAAAGACGGTTATATGGTT
>ERZ791921.30-NODE-30-length-131658-cov-11.673655_pt1 | contig 131658 bp, 120 predicted proteins | sample MGYA00510135_ERZ791921 | MGnify/ENA primary metagenome ERZ791921 (study PRJEB30046, sample SAMN00792070) | human gut metagenome | study: EMG produced TPA metagenomics assembly of the A metagenome-wide association study of gut microbiota in type 2...
CGCCGGGAACGCGGCCCCTTGGAGAAAACCTCTCCGTCAGGCTTTGACTGAGAGGTTTAACGTATAAAGTTGGTCATGGGTCTGCGGGGATTCTCCGGGTGCTGGATGCCCGCGGCTTTGCCGGCCTCGATGCACCGGAGCAGCCAGGCCATGTTGCGGCCCAGCTCCTGCATGACGGCGCAGCCCTCGGCGTCCTGCAGTACCTGCTCGGGGTTCGAGCCGTGGACCATGGGCCAGTAGGAGCCACTCACCAGCGGCATATGGAAGAACTCGGGGTACTTCACCAGCTGATCGAGGGTGCTGGTGGTGCCGGCGCGGCGGGCCGAGCAGCAGATGGCGGCGGGCTTGTAGGCCAGATACCTGCCGCCCGCGTAGGCGAGACGGTCCATGAAGCTGGTCATGTTGCCGGAGGCGGAAGCGTAATGCACCGGTGTGCCGAAGACGAAGGCGTCGGCAGTCTTGGCTTTCTCGATGGCCTCGTTGACCACGCCGCCGAAGACGCAGCCCTTGCCGGCAGCACAGCCGCCACAGCCGATGCAGCCGCCCACGGGCTTTGTGCCGACGTTCAAGATCTCCGTCTCGATGCCGGCGGCGTTCAGCTCCCCGGCGATGAGGCTCAGTGCGGTATAGGTGCAGCCCTTCTCGTGGGGGCTGCCGTTGATGAGCAGGACTTTCATGATAAATACTCTCCTTTTGTACGCCCGAAAAAGCGGCGTTCTGGTATAATTTTAGCACATTCATGACCGTAACGCAACGAATCATGACACTGCCCTTGACAAAGACCGGCGGTATGACGATAATATAAAGTTACGATAACAGGAAAGACCCGAAGGAGGCCAAAACCATGCGAGTCATTGCAGGAGAAGCCCGCGGCAGACGGCTGGAAGCGCTGCCCGGCACGGATATTACCCGCCCCACCCTCGATCAGGTGAAGGAGGCGATGTTCAGCATCGTCCAGTTCGACCTGCCCGGAGCCCGTGTGCTGGACCTGTACGCAGGCAGCGGCCAGCTGGGCATTGAGGCGCTGAGCCGGGGCGCTGCCCGGTGCGTGTTCCTGGACGAGAACCGTGAGGCCGTGAACATCGTTATGAAGAACTGCAAGAACTGCGGCGTCTTCGACCGCAGCCGCGTCAACATCGGCGAAGCGGCCCGCTTCCTCTCGGCCTGCCGGGAGCAGTTCGATCTGGTGCTGCTGGACCCGCCCTTCCACAATGGCACGCTGGAAAATATCCTCCCCATCGTGGATAAGTGCGTCGCCCCCGGCGGCATCGTCATCTGCGAGAGCGAGACGAAACTCGTCCTCCCCGCCGAGGTGGGCGGTTTACAGCTGAAGAAGCAGTATAAGTACGGCAAAGTCCTGCTCTGGAAATATGTGAGACCCATGGCAGACGCCGCAGAGGAAGAAGGAGAAGCGTGATGAACGTCAACGAGCTTTTGGATACCATCGAAGACCTGCTGGAAGAGAGTACCGGAATGCCCCTTTCGGGCGGCAAGCGCATCGTGGATGTGGAACAAATTCGGGACTATCTCGATGACATCCGCGCAAACCTCCCCGTGGAGCTGCGTCAGGCCCAGTCCATCGTCAGCGACCGCGCCCAGCTCATCGAGTCGGCCAACGCGCAGGCACAGGCCATCGTCAAGAAGGCAGAAGAGCGCGCCCGCATCCTCGTGAGCGAGGCCGAGATCGTCCGCGCCGCCCAGCAGCGTGCGTCCGAGATCGTCTCCGCTGCCCAGACCGAGGCCCGCACCGTCCGCCAGACGGTCACGGATTACTGCGATAATATGCTGAAAACCACCGAGGAGACGATGTCTGAGAACGCCGCCCAGGTGAAAAACGTCCGCGCGAACCTGCGCCAGACCCCCCGCCGCGGCGTGTGATGAGCCGCTCCTGACCTGAATACAGTCCCCTGCGAGTAAAAATGACGATTCGCAGGGGCTTTTTTTGTAACATTTTGTAGGAAAAAAGCGCAGGAAAAAACTTGCATTCAGCGTTTCGATTTGCTAAAATAAAATAGAGTCGTCAGGTATCATGACAGAGCAGAAAACGGGACAAACTCCCCGGGAGATGTCCGGCGTATCGGACGGCTCGAAACACGAAACGAAAGGAGGCTGGGCGCGGTGACTCAGACAGAAGATTTGGCACAGTTCGACCCGGCCTCGTTTGAGCATATCCCCGTGCTTCTGAACGAGTGCCTCGACGGACTGAACATCGACCCGGCAGGCACTTATCTCGACGGCACGGCGGGCGGCGCGGGACACTCCCGCCAGATCGCCCTCCGGCTGGACGGCGCAAAAGGCGGGCGGCTCGTCTCCCTCGATCAGGACCCCGACGCGGTGCAGACCGCCAGGGCGCGGCTGGCCGGGCTCCCGGCCACGGTGGTGCAGATAAACTTCCGCTACGCCGGACAAGCCCTCGAGAGCCTCGGCATCGAGAAGATAAACGGTGCGCTGCTGGACCTCGGCGTTTCCAGCCATCAGCTGGACGACGCGGCCCGGGGCTTTTCGTACCGGGCAGACGCCCCGCTGGATATGCGGATGAGCCAGCAAGGCGAGACGGCGGCAGACCTCGTGAACACCGCCAGCCGGGAAGAAATCTCCCGCATCCTGAGGGACTACGGCGAAGAGCCCTATGCCTGGCAGATCGCCGGCCACATCGTGGAGGCCCGCGAGACGGCCCCCATCGAGACGACTTTGCAGCTGGCCGACATCGTGGCCGGCGCCATGCCGCCTGCGGAGCGGCGCAAGAACAAGAATCCTTCGCGGCGCACGTTTCAGGCGCTGCGTATCGCGGTCAACCACGAGCTGGACGCTCTGGAGGAAGGTCTGGATACCATCTTCGACCACCTTGCCCCGGGTGGAAGGCTGTGTGTGATCACCTTCCATTCGCTGGAAGACCGGCTGGTGAAAAACAAGTTCCGCCGCTGGTCCACCGCCTGCACCTGCCCGCCGGAGTTCCCGGTCTGCGTCTGCGGCGGTAAGGCGAAGGCAAAGCTCATTACCCGGAAGCCCATCGAGGCCGACAAGCAGGAACTGGAGGAGAACCGGCGCAGCCGTTCTGCTCATCTGCGCGTTTTGGAGAAACTCTGAGCCGGATAAGACGCCGCTCAGTGTAAGAGGAGGAGATCAACTATGGGTCAGCCAGCATATGATATGTCGTCTGAGGTGCGTCGCAGAAAAGCGCCTCAGACTCAGCGCAAGGTCGCACTGCGGGTGGAAAAAGGCGGCAAACGCCGTCTCAGCCCGTTCCAGGCGGCCATGCAGCACGCACTTCAACTGATCTCGATGGCGCTGCTGGCAGGCTTTGCGGTAAGTCTGCTGTGGAGCGAGGCCCAGCTGGTGGAGGTCAACGACCAGATCCAGAAGGCCAAAGCGGAACTCGTGAGCGAGCAGAGCCAGTATACCTACTATAACAGTGTCCTCAACAGCAAGACCAACATCACCAGCGTGGAAGAAGTGGCCGGGCGGCTGGGCCTCATGAAGATGGACCAGAGCCAGCTCACCTACATCCGCCTCGACAGCGACAGCGTACTGGTGCGCAGGGAGTCGGCTGTCCACCAGTGGACGGATTTTCTGCACGACGGTGCCATGACCATTCTGGCTTCCGTCCGCAGCGTAAAATAAGCAAACAGACAGAAAAGCGTGCGGCAGCGCACGCTTTTCTGGTTTCTGCAGGAGAATACCATGCAAAACAAGCCCTCCAACGACCAGCATAAGAACATCTACTACCGCCTCCGCCGCAGCGACCCGCACGAGCGCCTCAGTGCGCGGCTGCGGCATTTCAGCTTCGGTGCGGCGGTATTTTTTGTAGTGGCGGCTGCGGGCATCGTCACCCACAGCCTGTATAACATCCAGATAAAACAGGGCGCGACCTTCCGCCAGTATGCGGCCCAGCAGCAGCTGCTGGACAGCACCATCCAGGCCACCCGCGGCGAGATCTACGATGCCTCCGGCATCACGCTGGCGTCCACCAGCGTAGTATGGACCATCTGGGCCGACCCCAGCTACAGCACGGCCCTCTTCACCAGCCAGACCGTCGAGGAGACAGGCGAGGCTGTCAAGACCGTGGACGAGACGACGCTGGCCGATGTGAGCCGCCAGCTCACCCTGCGGCTGCTCTCCGGCGACGGCGAGAGTCTGGACAGCGTAGATACCTCCTCGGCGGAATATCAGACCCAGTACCAGACCGTCCACGACGCGCTGGCCAAGAACGGGTCGTCCTATCAGGTGCTGGCCACCAAGGTGAACAATGCTGTCAAGCTCTCCATCGAGAAATACATCAGCGAATATAATAAAGATCACGCCAAAGCCAAGACTCTGGAAGACGGCACCGTCATCAAGAAGGGCCGTGTCTCCGTCTCTTCGTCCAAGAGTTTCCAGCGCGATTACCCTTACGGCGCGTTCGCCGCATCGGTGCTGGGCTTCTGCAACGGCGACGGCGAGGGCTTCTACGGCCTCGAAAAATCCTACAATGACACCCTCGCGGGCGTCAATGGCCGCACGATCACCCTCCGCAATGCCTACGGCAACGCCATCGCCGACGCCAACGCCACCACTTACGCCGCCAAGGACGGCTCCAATCTGGTGCTGTCGCTGGACGTCAATGTGCAGGAGGTCGTGGAGCGCTACCTCAACGAGGCCATCTACGCAAACACGGTCGAGAACCGCGGCGCAGCCATCGTCATGAACGTCAAGACCGGTGCCATCCTTGCTATGGCTTCGAAGCCTGACTTCGACCCCAACGCTCCGCTGGATTTCAGCGAGAACCTGGCCTATCTGAATGAGCAGGTGAACGCCGAGCCGGAGATTTACACCATCTACAAGAAAGACGCCAACGGCAACTATCTCCGGGACGAGCAAGGCAAGAAGATACCGGAAGAAGAACCTGACTACACCGGAACCTACCGCGACATCCAGTGGAAGAACAAGACCATCACCGAGCTGTACTACCCCGGAAGCGTCTTCAAGGTCATCACGGCCGCCATGGGTGTGGACTCGGGCAAGGCCACCTATTACACCACCTTTAACTGCTCCGGTGCCTATGGCGTGGCAAAAGAGACGTATCACTGCGCCGGTAAGAAGGCCCACGGCGTCCAGAACCTCGCCGAGGCCCTCCGGAACAGCTGCAACATCTACTTCATCCAGCTGGGTCAGCGGCTGGGTTCCAGCGCCTTCTACGACTACTTCGACGCTTTCGGCTTCACCGAGCGCACCGGCGTGGACCTGCCCAACGAGACGGGCATGATGAAGTATTACACCAAGAGCCAGCTGGGCGAGGTCGAGCTTTCGTCTTCGTCCTTCGGTCAGGCAATGGCCGTGACCCCGCTGCAGGTCTGCACCGCCATCTCGGCAGCCGTCAACGGCGGCTACCTCGTCACCCCTCATGTGGTGGATAAGATAACCGACCAGAACGGCAACGTCGTCGAGGAGATCGGCGCGAACGTCCGCCGTCAGGTCATCAGCAAGAGCGCCAGCGAGACCATCCGCCAGATCATGGAGTATGAGGTCGGCGACGGCACCACCACCGGCGGCGGTTCCAACGCCTACGTTGCGGGCTACCGCATCGGCGGCAAATCCGGTACGTCCGAGCAGCTGAACATGGAGCGCCGCGCCGACGGCGACTACAAGAAGGTCGCCTCCTTTGCCGCCGTCCTGCCCGCCAACGACCCCGAAATTCTGGTCTACGTCATGCTGGACGACCCAAACAACGCCCACACCGACTATTCGTCCATCCTGGCTGCGCCTGTGGTCGGCAACATCATCAGTGAGATAGCCCCCTATCTGGGCATTGCCACCGACGGCATCGACCGCAGCCAGAATACCGTCAAGGTGCCGAACCTCGTGGGCAAGGAGTGGAGCAATGCGCAGGTCTCTCTGAATACCAAGGGCCTCAAGCATCAGCTCGTGGAGAGCGAGAGCGACCAGACTGCCGCCGTCGTCACCTACCAGTACCCCCACGCGGGCGCAACGGTGGCCAGCGGAACCACCATCTATCTTTACACCGATACCTATTCCGGCAGCCACACGGAAGTGCCGGACGTCAGCGGCAAGAGTGCCGACTTTGCCCGCCAGATGCTGACCGCCGCCGGCCTGAACTGTCAGGTGGCGGGCGACAGCGCCGGTACCGTGCAGAGCCAGAGCGAGGCCGCCGGCTCCAGCGTCCAGAAGGGCACCGTCGTCACCATCACTTGCGGATAAGGAGATTTATTATGGAAAAAATCGCAGCAGACCTGCTTCTGAAAGGCCTTGCCCCCGAGGGCTTCGCCGACAGCCAGCCCATCGGCCTCGTGACCACCGACAGCCGCGAGGTCTGCCCCGGCTGCATCTTTGTGGCTTTCCCCGGTGAGCGCTTCGACGGCCACGATTTCGCGGCCAAGGCGCTGGAAGAGGGCGCGGCCTACGTCGTACTCAACCACCCTGTGGAGGGCGTCCCGGCTGAACGGGCGGTTATCAGCCCCGACAGCTACCACGCCATGATGGTCATGGGCGCAAACTACCGCAGCCAGTTCCACCCGAAGGTGGTGGGCGTCACCGGCAGCGTGGGAAAGACCACCACCAAGCAGATGACCTACGCCGCCATCGCGGGCTTTGGCAATACCATCAAGACCGAGGGCAACCAGAACAATGAGCTGGGCCTGCCCCGCACCATGTTCCGCATCGGCAGGGATACGGAGTACGCTGTCGTGGAGATGGGCATGAGCCACGCCGGTGAGATCGAGCGTCTGGCAAAGTGTGCCCGCCCCGATGTGGGCATCATCACCTGCATCGGCGTGTCCCACATCGGCAATCTGGGCAGTCAGGAGAACATCTGCAAGGCGAAGCTGGAAATCTGCGCCGGCCTTGCCGAGGGTTCGCCCCTCGTGCTCAACGGCGACGACCCCTTCCTGCGCAAAGCCGCTCTGCCCACCCATGTCCGGCCCGTGTGGTTCAGCCTCGGCGACGAGAACGCCGACGTCTGCGCCCTCGATGTCCGGCAGGAGGGCGACGGCATGGCCTTCACCCTCTGCGATAAAAATGCAGGCCGCTATGAGGTGACGATTCCTGCGATGGGACGTCACAATGTGGCGAACGCGCTGGCTGCTTACGCCGCCGCCACCCGTCTGGGCCTCGCGCCCGAGGGCGTCATCGCGGGTCTGGCCGATTTCGAGCAGACCGGTATGCGCCAGAAGGTCGTCCACGCAGGCAGCATGGACGTCATCGAGGACTGCTACAACGCCAACCCTGACAGCATGAAGGCTGCGCTGGCGATGTTCAAAGAGTACCCCTGCAAGCGCCGCTTCGCTCTGCTGGGCGATATGCTGGAACTGGGCGGGATGAGCGCGCCCGCTCATGAAGAGCTGGGCCGTCAGGCCGCAGAGGCCGGGCTGACCGCCCTTGTCACCTATGGCCCCGAGGCCGCACGGACGGCAAAGGCCGCAAAGGACGCGGGCCTCGCCGACGTTGTCCACGCCGAGGATTACCAGCAGGCTGCAGACGCTCTGCTGGCCCGGATGGCCCCGGGCGACGCTCTGCTGGTGAAGGCCAGCCGGGGCATGGCACTGGAAAAGGCACTGGCCCTGTTTTATCCCGTCTGCGCAAAGTAAAATACTTGGAGTATCGTTATTATGATTCGTTTTGCCTTGATCGTCGCCTCAACGCTGGGGTTCGTCCTCACGGCGGCGCTCGGGAATTTGATGACGCCGCTGCTGCGGGCGTTCCGCGTCCAGCAGGAGGAAAATGAGCCGCCCACGATGGGCGGGCTCTGCCTGATGGTGGGGACGCTGGCGGCGGTAGGCGTCGGCTGGACAGCGGCCTGTGTCGCCCAGCCGGAGCTGCTGGGGACCGAGAGCCTGCTGACCACCCGGCTGCTCATCGCCCTGTTCGGGGCGCTCTGCTTCGGGGCCGTGGGCCTCGCGGACGATGTGGTCCGACTGCGGCATCGGTCGCCGCTGGGGCTGCGCCGCCCGGTGCGGCTGGCGCTGGAAGCAGCCTCCGGCACGCTGGTGCTGGCCCTGCTGGGGCTGAACCACTGCCTGCCCGATGGGCTGGCCCTGCCGGGTATTGGCTACTGCACCCTTGGGCCGCTGGCCCCGGTGATCTGGCTGGTGATTTTAGTGGCGCTGGCCGAGAGCGCCCGCACGGCCGACGGCATGGACGGCACGGTCTGCGGCTGCGCCTTCATCGCCATGCTGGGTCTCATGACGGCTATGACCCTCCTGGGCTGGTTCCCGCTGGGCGTCCTCCCGGCGGCGCTGGCCGGGGCATTGATGGCCTTCCTGCTCTGGAATTTCTACCCCGCAAAGCTCCGCCCCGGTGCGGTGGGGTGCCAGTTTTTAGCCGGTGCGCTGGGCTGTGTGCCGCTGAGCGTCGGCTGGCCCGGGCTGGCGCTCCCGCTGGCCCTGCCCTACTGGCTGGAGGGCGGCATGGTGGCTCTGCAGATCATCGTCTGGAAAGCCTCCGGCGGGCGGCGGCAGCTGTTCGGCACCGCGCCGCTCCACCGCTGGCTGGAAAAGCGGGGCTTTGACCCGGTGAATATCTTTTATATTTTTGGAGTCCTGGCAATGCTGGGCCTTGCGCTGACCTTGCAGGCGGCGCGGGCCAGCTGAGCCGGGACCCGATAAGGAGGGAATGCGGATGGCGACCATCCGGAGAAAAAAGCCTGAGTCCTTTGCCATCTTGTCGAGCCCCGGCCCCTGGCCGCAGGTGCTCATCAACTGGCTGGCGACGCTGGCAGTCATCATCGTGTTCGGACTCATCATGCTGTTCAGTGCCAGCTACACCACGGGCTACCTGCGGATGGGCGACAGCTTCTACTACATCAAGTCGCAGGTGTTCTGCCTGGGTCTGGGTCTCGCGGTCATGCTGCTCTTCTCCCGCATCGACCACCGCTTTCTGCGCAGGATGGTCGGGCCGGGCTATGTCGTCTGCATCGTGATGCTCATCGCGGTGCTGTTCAGTGCGCCCCTCAACGGCTGCCGCCGCTGGCTGCGCATCGGCTTTACCATTCAGGTATCGGAGATCGCAAAGTTCGAGATGATACTGCTCACGGCCCATCTGGCCGCGAAAGCGCCCCATCTGGAAAAGCTGGACCCCGCCTCCGGGCGGCGCGTCCCGGTAGGCCAGTGGCTCTATCAGCGCATCGTGCGGGAACTCATCGTCCCGCTGCTGCCCCTCATCCCGGTGGTCATCCTGCTCATGCTTGAGCCCCATATGTCCGGCATCGTCCTGACGACGGCCATCTGCGGTACCATCCTGCTGCTGGGCGGCAGCGGCGGTATCATCACCTGGGCGGGCGGCACGTCCGCTGTGCTGCTGCTCCGCACCGTGCTGGAGCACATCGACTCCATCCCGTACTTACAGAGCCGTCTGGACGGCTGGACCCACGACCTGAGCAAGATGACCGACCAGACCCTGCAGAGCCTCTACGCCATCGGCTCCGGCGGTGTCACCGGCCTCGGCCTCGGCAACAGCATCGAAAAACAGCTCTGGCTCCCCGAGAGCACCAACGACTTCATCTTCAGCGTCGTGTGCGAGGAGCTGGGCTTCGTGGGTGCCGTCATCGTCATCCTGCTCTTCGTGCTCTTCCTCGTGCAGGGGCTGTGGCTGGCGTTCCACGCCGAGAACCGCTACTGCACACTGGTGGGCATCGGCATCATGGCCCAAATTGCGTGGCAGGTGTTCTGCAACATCGCGGTCGTCACCAACACCCTGCCCAACACCGGCATCTCGCTGCCCTTCTTCTCCTCCGGCGGCACAAGCCTCATCCTGCTGCTGGCCGAGATGGGCGTGATGATAAACATCGGCCGGGGTGGCGAGCGCGCCCGCCTTGAACGGGAGAATCTCCGCGCCCTGCGGGAACAGCGGGAAAAAGAAAAGTCCAATAACACCATCCGGCTCGACCCCAACATGGGATATTGAGCATATCCAAATAAGGAGGAAATCACCATGCGTGTACTTATCGCAGCCGGCGGAACTGCCGGACATATCAACCCGGCTCTGGCCATCGCAGGAGCCATCAAAAAGGCCGACCCGTCCGCCGAGATACACTTTGCAGGCCGGAAAGAGGGCATGGAATACCGCCTTGTGACCCAGGCGGGCTACCCCTTCCACCACATCGAGATCACCGGTTTCCAGCGCAGGCTCTCCCTGAACAACATCAAGCGGAACATCATCACCCTCTGGAACCTGGCCCTCTCCGGCCCGAAAGCCCGGGCCATGATGAAGGAAGTGCAGCCCGACCTCGTCATCGGCTGCGGCGGCTACGTCTCCGGCCCGGTGGTGCGCTGCGCCGCCAAGAAGGGCATCAAGACCGCCATCCATGAGCAGAACGCTTTCCCCGGCGTGACCAACAAGCTGCTGGCCCCGGACGTGGACATCGTGTTCGCCGCCGTGCCTGCCGCTGTGGAAAAGCTGGGTGCGCCCGAAAAGACGCAGGTCGTGGGCAACCCGGTGCGGCCTGAAGTGTTCGAGAAGGCAGGGGAGCGGGACGCCATCCGCGCCCAGCTGGGTGCCGGTGACTGCACCGTCATCCTCTCCTTCGGCGGAAGCCTCGGCGCCCGCCGTGTCAACGAGGTGGTGGCCGACCTCTGCGCATGGGAGCAGAAAGAGCACAAGCCTGTGCTCCACATCCACGCCACCGGACAGTACGGCGTGGAGCTGTTTCAAAATCTCGAAAAGGAAAAAGGCTTTGCTCCCGGCGAGAGCCTCGTGGTGAAGGAATATATCAACAATATGCCCGAGCTGCTGGCCGCTGCCGACCTCGTCATCAGCCGTGCCGGTGCGCTGACGCTGGCCGAACTGGAAGCCGAGGGCCGCGCCGCCATCCTCATCCCCAGCCCCAATGTGGCGGAGAACCACCAGTATTACAACGCCATGGAGCTGCAGAAGGCCGGTGCCGCTGTGGTCATCGAGGAAAAGGATCTGACCGGCGAGAAGCTGGTCTCGACCGTCTCCGGCCTGCTGGCCGAGCCGGGCAAGCTGGCTGCCATGGGCAGGAACGCCCGCACCCTTTCGGTGGACGACAGCCTCGACCGCATCGCTGACGCCCTGATGAAACTGGTCAAGACGCCGTGATTGATTCGGCAGCACTCTTGTGATAAAATAATCAGACGGAAAGGAGGCGACGCCGCACCATGCAGCAGGATCGGAACAAGAGCCGACGCCCCAGCAGTTCAATCCAGCAGAACAGCGCCCAGCGGAAGGGAAAGCCCCGCAAAGCCTACGACTGGACGCAGGACCGGCGTCCCTCGAATCAGAACCGCCGCCGGACGCAGGGCTATCAGGAGCAGACGCTGGACTTCTCGGGCGGCAATGTGACGTTCGAAAACCACAGCTCGGGATATGCGGACAACAGCATCCAATTTCCCCAGCAGACGGCGCGACGGCCCAATAACCAGAACCAGAGCCGCCGTCAGGGCCAGCAGAGAAGCCAGCGGCCCCGTCAGAACACGACCGCTTACCCCACAAATGGGAGCCGCCCCCGCAATGGCCAGCGGCCCCAGAATGTCCAGAGCGCCCGGAGGCCTCAGAGCGGCGGGCGTTACCGCCCCACGGAAGCGAACCTCCGCAGCCCGGCCCGGCGGGAGGGCAGAAAAAAGCGCCGTCTGACTCGTGCCGCCGTCCGCCGCCGCAGGGCCATCCGCCGCCTGACGGCGCTGGCGCTGCTGCTCTGCGTCATCGGGGTGGGCGTCTACCTCACCGTGACCATGCTCTTCAAGATAAACACCTTAGAAGTGGCGGTCGATGGAGAGGTGGTGCAGGAGGTGGGCGGCTATTCCAGCGCTGAGATCCTGCAGGCGCTGGGCGTCCACGCGGAAGAGAACATCTTCAGCTTTGACCCCGCCGAAAAGGCCGCTGCGCTGGAAAAGCAGTTCCCGCTGCTGGAAAATATCCGGGTGGAGCGGGATTACCCTAACACCGTAGTGGTGCGGACCAACGCGGCCACTGCCGTCTACGCCATGCAGACGTCCAGCGGCTGGCTGAGCCTTTCTGCGGGGCTGAAGATACTGGATCAGGATTCGGCCCAGCCGGACCTTATCATCCTCTGCGGCGGCGAGCCGGTATCCACGACGCCGGGTACACAGCTGGAATTTGAGACAGGACCGTCCGGCGCGTCTTCGGGCGGCGCGGCGTCTGACAGCGCCGCATCCAGCGAGGCCGGATTGCCCACGGATAAGCGGCTCGAGTCCCTGAACACTCTGCTGACCGCACTGGACAGCAGTGAGCTGGGGGCGGATGTCACCCGCATCGAGTTCGAGGACCCGGAGCAGATGGCGTTTTTGTATCAGGGCCGCATCAGCGTGCTTCTGGGTACCCTGAATGAGCTGGACTACAAACTCCGGCTGGCAAAGTATGTCCTGCTCAACGAGGACGGCAAGGGCTGCTCGCCCACCGACACCGGTATGCTGGATCTGAGCCACCTGAGCGCCTCTTCCAGCCGCAAATTCCGCTTTGCACAGGGTGAGCCGACCCTGCCCTCGGGCTGGACGGCCCCGGAAGAGCCTGCCGCCCCGGCGGAGGCAGAAGCCGAGAGCCAGCCGGAGGAAGCCTCCGGCACCGAACCCGATACCGAGGGCGCGGAAGCCGCGCCCGCCGAAGACCCTACTGCCGCAGCGGCAGAACAGCAATAAGGAGCATTTGAACGATGAAACTGGAACAACTGTTGGAGGGCGTGTCCTATACGCTGGTGCAGGGCAGCCTTGAACTTGACATCGAGGACATCATCTACGACAGCCGCAAGGCGGCCCCGGGCCGGCTTTTCGTCTGCATCGTGGGTACCCAGCGGGACAGCCACGACTACGCCGCCCAGTGCGTGGCCGACGGCGTGACGGCGCTGGTGGTCCAGCACGACATCGACCTTTCCACCGTCCCCGGTGCTGCCGTGCTGAAGGTGGAGAGCAGCCGCTATGCGCTGGCACTCATGAGCGGCAACCTGTTCGGCAACCCCTCCCGCCGGATGACCATGATCGGTGTCACCGGCACCAAGGGCAAGACCACCACCACCCACATGATAAAGAGCGTGCTGGAAGCCGCAGGCCGCAAAGTGGGCATGATCGGCACCAACGGCATCTACTTCCTCGGCCACCATCAGGAGACGGCCAACACCACCCCTGAAAGCTATGAGCTGCAGAAGACTTTCCGGGAGTTTCTGGACGCCGGCTGCGATACGGCGCTGATGGAAGTGTCCAGTCAGGGCCTCATGATGGACCGCGTGGCGGGCATCCATTACGACATCGGCGTCTTCACGAACCTCTCGCCCGACCACATCGGCCCCGGCGAGCACAAGACCTTTGAAGAATACCGCAGCTGGAAGGGTCAGCTTTTCAAGCGCTGCACCACCGGCGTCGTGAACATCGACGACGAGAACACTGAGGCCCTGCTGGAAGGCCACACCTGCAAGCTGGTGACCTACGGCTGCAGCGAGAAGGCCGACTACCGCGCCGGTACTTACCAGCTGCTCCGCACCCATGACTTCCTCGGCGTCCAGTTCCATGTCTCCGGCAAGGATGATATGGACGTCAAGGTGAATATGCCCGGCGAGTTCAGCGTCTACAATGCGCTGGCCGCGCTCACTGTGGGCAAGGTGCTGGGCCTGCCCGATGAGGCCATCCACGAAGGTCTGGGCCGCTGTGTGGTCAAGGGCCGCGTGGAGCTGGTCCCCATCAGCAGGAAGTTCACCATCCTGCTGGACTACGCCCACAACGAAGTCTCCACCGAGAGCCTGCTCACGACTCTGCGGGCCTACGACCCCCACCGCCTCGTGGTGGTGTTCGGCTGCGGCGGCAACCGCTCCAAGCTGCGCCGCTACGGCATGGGCGAAATTTGCGCCAAGATGGCCGATTTCTCCATCCTCACTGAGGACAACAACCGCTTTGAGAAGGTGGAAGACATCATCGCCGACATCCGCGTGGGCATGAACAAGGGCAACCCGGACGCAAAGTTCGTGGAGATCCCCGACCGCCTCGACGCCCTGCATTATGCTGTTGACCACGCACAGGAGGGCGACCTCATCGCCGTCATCGGCAAGGGCCATGAGACCTACCGCGACCGCGAGGGCGTCAAGACCCCCTTCCTCGAGCGGGAACTGCTGGAAGAGTACGCCCAGCAGATCGGCCTTGAGTAATATCTGAACATAAAAATACCGGCTGTGTTGGATGCACAGCCGGTATTTTTGTATCTGATGGGATTTAGTTCTTTTCTGCCAGAGCCTTCTGAGCCTTTTCCTCGGGGATGAGATTGGTCATGCTCTTGAGGCTGATGCCGATGGTGGAGAGGTTGTGCAGCATGGCAGAAGACGCAGGCTGCAGGATGCCCATTGCCCCCAGCGCAATGAGGGCAGAGTTGAAGGTCAGCACAAAGCGGTAGTTGGCGCTGACACGGCGCTGCAGGGAGTTGGCGATGGTCTTGAGGATGACCAGCTCCTCGAGGCTGTCGGCCTTGATGGTCACGTCTGCGATCTCGCGGGCGATGGCAGCGCCGGAGTTGATGGCGATGCCGACGTCAGCGGCAGAGAGGGCGGGGGAGTCGTTGATGCCGTCGCCGATCATCACGACGGTGTGGCCCTCGCTCTTGGCCTTCTGGACGAAAGCAGCCTTGTCCTCGGGCAGGACTTCGGCGAAGAACTGGTCCACACCCACCTGCTTTGCGATGGCGGCGGCGGTGCGCTCGCTGTCACCGGTCATCATGACGGTGTTGGTGATGCCGAGGCCGCGCAGAGAGCGCAGCACGCGGGAAGCTTCCGGACGCAGCGGGTCGGCGATGCAGATGACGCCGGCCAGACGGCCCGAAGCGGCCAGATAGAGGTGAGAATACTCCGGCTCAAGGTCATCGAACTTCTCGCGCTCGTCCTCGGGGATGGTGCAGTGCTCGTCCTCAAAGACGAAGTGGTGGCTGCCGATGACGACCCGCTCACCGCTGACGCGGCTGGCGATGCCGTGGGCCACGATATACTCTACCTCGGAGTGCATCTCTTCGTGGGAGATGCCGCGCTCTTTGGCCTCCCGGACGACGGCGTTGGCCATCGAGTGGGGGAAGTGCTCCTCGAGGCAGGCGGCCAGCTGCAAAACTTCGCTCTCGCTGCAGCCGGAGAAGGGGACGACCTTGACCACCTTGGGGGTAGCGCGGGTCAGGGTGCCGGTCTTGTCGAAGACGATGGTGTCGGCCTTGGACAGGGTCTCGAGGTACTTGCCGCCCTTGACGGTGATATGGCTTGCGCCGCACTCGCGCATGGCAGAAAGAACGGCCAGCGGCATGGAGAGCTTGAGGGCGCAGGAGAAATCGACCATCAGGCAGGAGATGGCGCGGGTGGCGTTCCGGGTCAGGGCGTAGGTGACGACGGTAGCACCGAGGCACCAGGGGACCAGACGATCGGCCAGAGCCAGCGCACGGTTCTCGGTGCTGGACTTCAGCTTCTCGGACTCCTCGATCATGGCCACGATCTTGTCGTAGCGGTTTGCGCCGCCCTCGGCCCTGGTGGTCAGGACGCACTCGCCCTCTTCCACCACAGTGCCGGCGTAGACGGTGGCACCGATGGTCTTGCGCACCGGCATGGACTCGCCGGTGAGTGCAGCCTGGTTGACCATGGCTTCGCCCTCGATGACGGTGCCGTCCAGCGGGATCATGTTGCCGGAGCGGACGACGATCTCATCGCCGGGGTGGACCTTGGTGAGCGGCATGAGCACTTCGGTACCCTGTGCGCGGACCCAGACCTTATCGACATTCAGGGCCATGCTGCGGGCCAGGTCGTCGAGGCTCTTCTTGCGGGTCCACTCCTCCAGCAGGGAGCCGACGTTGAGCAGGAACATGACGGAGCCTGCGGTGGCGAAATCGCCCCGCAGGATGGAGACGCCGATGCTCAAAGCATCCAGCACTTCGACTTCCAGTTTGCGGCGCCACAGGCAGCACACACCCTTCCAGAGGAACTCGATGGAGCGGAACACGGTGTAGGCGGCGTTGAGCGGGGCGGGCAGGAACAGCTCGCGCAGCACCCGGCCTGCCAAGAGATTATACATCTTTTCCTGATATTCCTGATTGATGCGGCGGCTGTCGGCGCTGGTGACAAGTGTGTCCAGCTCGGGGTCATCGAAACGGTAGGTGCTCAGGGCGGCGACGGCGTCCTTGCGGGAGCCGGTGTAATACACCACCACATCGCCCGTCCGCTCGTAGACCTTGGCCTTGCTCACGGCGTCGTGGTGGTTCAGATAGGCTTCCAGCACATCGGCCCGGTGCAGGGTCATCCGCACATTGCAGACGTGTACCCGCAGGCGGCCGCGGCTCTCATGAAGAATAGTACATTTCATATCAGAATATCCTCTGCGTATTGCAAAAAATAACCATAAAAAGAGCCGCCCGCAGGCGGCTCAGAGACTGCAAAATTACTCGTTGGTCTCGGTAGTCTCTGCCTCAGCAGCGTCCTCGATGACCTCAGCCTCAGCCTTGGCAGCGCGGGCCTCGTTGATAGCCTTTGCATCCTCGAGGATGTCACCGGCCTGCTCCTGGACTTTGCTGACGGTCTCCATGGTGGAGTCCTTCATGCGCAGGACAGCAGCGGTGGTCTGGGTGTAGAACTTCTTGGCATCGCTGCTGGACAGCAGCTTGAAACCAGCGGAACCGAACAGGGTGCCGGCAGCGAACAGAGCAATCTTCTTCATATCGACCATAGTAGTATACCTTCCTTTTTATCGTATTCCCTCATGTACCCCCAAAGGGCATGGAATAAGTGTTTCTGCGGATATTATAGCGCAGATTTCGGAATTTGCAAGGTTTTTTGACGATGTTAAGACGTATTAACTTTTTACGGGAAGTAGTTTGAAATGTCTATCTTTACGTGTTTTTTGCCGCAAACTACAGTTTGTATTTTCAAACAAACTCCGAGGCGCCGAAGAAATATAACAAAGAGTCTTGCGCTGAGAGGTGCATTCATTGTACAATAAAAAAGTATGCGATAAAATCGACAGGGTCGGGACGTTCCGGCCTGTAAAAATAAGTGAGGCTGGATATGGAAAAGAAAGATATTCGTGTGCTGGCGCTCGACCTCGACGGCACCCTGACCAATGACCAGAAGGTCGTCACCCCCGCCACCCGCGCAGCGCTGGACGCAGCTGCCGCCAAGGGCGTGACCATCGTGCTGGCCTCGGGCCGTCCCACGGCAGGTATCATGCCGCTGGCAAAGGAGCTGGGACTGGATAAAAAGGGCGGCTGCATCCTCTCGTATAACGGCGGTGCCATCATCGACTGTGCCACCGGCGAGACGCTCTACCGCAAGCAGCTGGATGCAAAGTATGTGCCGCAGCTCTGTGCCTTCGCCAGGGAGCAGGGCGTGGCCATCCTTACCTATAATAAGCAGGGCGTCGTCACCGAAAGCCCCGAGGACGAGTGGGCGCTGAAGGAGTGCTTTACCTGCAAGCTGCCCATGCAGAAGGTGGAGGACCTTGCCGCCTATGTGGATTATCCCATCTGCAAGATGCTCATTCCCCTCGACCCCGCCCGCCGCGACGAGGTGCTGGAGGCAGGCCGGAAACAGTTTGCGGGCGAGATCGACCTCTACCCGTCCAGCCCCTTCTTCATCGAGGCTGTGCCGCTGGGTGTCGCCAAGGACGTGAGCCTTGGCAGTCTGCTGGAAAGCAGGGGGCTGACCCGCGACAACCTCATGGCCTGTGGCGACGGCCTCAATGACTGCTCTATGATACGCTTTGCCGGCGTGGGTGTGGCCATGCAGAATGCAGAGCCCCCCGTCAAGGAGGCGGCGGACTATGTGACCGTCGCCGACAACAACCATGACGGCGTGGCTGAGGCCATTGAGAAGTTCATTTTTTGAAAGGATACCAGACGCAAATGCCGCGCAACTTAGTTTTATTTGATTTGGAGTGGAACATCGGCTATCGGCCGTTTATCTTTAATTATCACGGCGTCCAGCAGACGCTCCGGGGGGAGATCATTGAAATTGGCGCCGTCAAGATCGACGAGGACGCCAACGTGCTGGATACCTTCTCCATCCACCTGCGTCCCCGCATCTTCCGCTGCCTGCAGCACCACATCGCCAAAGTCACCGGTCTGACGCAGGAGGACCTCGACAAGGGCGAACCCATCATCCAGGGCCTCCGCCGCTTTATGAAGTGGTGCGGCCCGGACGCCGAGTTCGCCGAGTGGGGCATGGATGACGTGCCGGTGCTCAAGCAGAACCTTTTCCTCTGCAATCTCGACGAGAGCCGCCCGACGGTCTGGTACGACCTGCAGCAGCTCTTTCTGCGGGAGTACCCCCGCAAGGAAGGCGAGGGGATGAAGCTGGAAAATGTCGTCACCCGGATGGGCATCCCGCTGGAACGCCCCTTCCACGACGCTTTGTCCGACACCCTCTATACCGCCGACCTCTGCCGTATGCTCGACCTGCGGGCCGGATTGGCCGCTTACCCCAGCGAGGAGGACACCCTGCGCCAGAGCCTTTGCCCCACGCCGGGCGACTACCGGGATTTCAGGGTCTTCCGGGGCTATCTGGACCAGTCTATGTGGAAGCTGGATCCTGTCATCGGCACGATGGCCTGCCCGGTCTGTGGCACGGCCCTGCAGCCGGATGACGTCTGGCTGAAAAAGGGGAGCAGCGGCTGGTATACGCTGTCCCAGTGCCCCGTCTGTAAGGGCCGGGGCGGTGAGGCAGGCCGGGGCGTGTTCCAGAAATACCGGATGTCGCGCCGGGACGGCCTGCACTGGGCCTTCGCCCGCTGCATCCAGATGCCGGACGATGCAAGCCTGGTCCGCTGGAAGAAGCAGAAGGCCCAGTATCTGGAGCGTCAGCGCCTCAAGGCCGAACGGCAGGCCGCCGAAGCAGAGGCCGCCCGGCACATCTTCTGAGGCAGAAGAATAAAATAGCGTGCAGGAAAGAACAACGCTGTTTCGTATTGTAAGGAGAGACAGGAAGAAAAAGGCAAAAATGCTCAGATTTTGTTCATATCCCGGTCATAGATGCTGGATATACTAAGAAGAAACATCAGGCAGAAACGAAAGGGATGGTATGAGCACGATGGAAACGACGCTCATCGACTGGCTCCACCAGCTGGGTACGCTGGAATTCTGGGAGGCATTGTTAGAGGGCTTTGAAGGGCTGGGGCCGTTGGTCCCTATCCTGCTGGCGATGCTGGAATCCATTTTTCCGCCGCTGCCCCTCATTGCCATCGTGGCCCTCAATGTTGCGGCCCACGGCGGATTTCTTGGCTTCGTCTACAGCTGGCTCGGTGTGGCCGCAGGCGGCACGGTGGTGTTTTTATTCTGGCGGCGGGTGGTCAAGCGCTTTTTCTGGAAGCTGGGCTCCCGCTCTGAAAAGCTGAAAAAGGCCCAGCAGTGGGTCAGCCATGTGGACACCGCCACCCTCTTCATGCTGGCGGTCCTGCCCTTCACGCCCACGTCGTTCCTGCATCTGGCCTTCGGCATCTCGGACTTTGACGAGAAACGCTATCTGCTCACCCTTCTGACGGGCAAGGCCGTTATGGTGGCCATGATGTCTCTCTTCGGCCAGTCGCTGCTCAGCTCGCTGAAAAATCCGGTGTATCTCATTCTCGCCATCTCCATCTGGGCCGGGATGTACTGGGTGAGCAGGAAATTCTGTAAGAAGCACGATTTGGATTGATATAACGCAAAGAGGCCCCGGCAGCAGCTGCCGGGGCCTCTTTGCGTTATTCTTTAGTTCTCGGCCAGATTACCGGTATAGAGCTGGTAATACTTGCCTTTCTTGGCGATGAGCTCGTCATGGCTGCCGCGCTCGATGATGCGGCCCTGCTCCAGGACCACGATGCAGTCTGCGTTGCGGACAGTGGAGAGGCGGTGGGCGATGACGAAGCTGGTGCGGCCATACATCAGGCCGTCCATGCCGCGCTGCACCAGAGCCTCGGTGCGGGTGTCGATGGAGGAAGTAGCCTCATCGAGGATGAGCACCGGCGGGTCAGCAACGGCTGCGCGGGCGATGGCCAGCAGCTGACGCTGGCCCTGCGACAGGTTCGCGCCATCGCCGGTCAGCATGGTGTTGTAGCCCTCGGGCAGGCGCTTGATGAAGCCGTCGGCGTTGGCCAGACGGGCTGCGGCGATGCACTCTTCGTCGGTGGCTTCCAGACGGCCATAGCGGATGTTCTCCATGACCGTGCCGGTGAACAGGTGGGTATCCTGCAGCACGATGCCCAGAGAGCGGCGGAGGTCGGCTTTCTTGATTTTATGGATGTTGATGCCGTCGTACCGGATCTTGCCGTCCTGGATGTCGTAGAAGCGGTTGATGAGGTTGGTGATGGTGGTCTTGCCGGCGCCGGTGGAGCCGACGAAGGCGATCTTCTGGCCCGGACGGCCATAGAGGTTGATGTCGTGCAGGACGGTCTTGCCCGGCACATAGCCGAAATCGACATCCGTAAAGGTAATGTCGCCTTCCAGCTTGTGGTAGGTGGTGGTGCCGTCGTGGTGGGGGTGCTTCCAAGCCCAGATGCCGGTGCGCTCGTTGGCCTCCACGAGGTTGTCGTCCTTGTCGTACTTGGCGTTGATGAGGGTGACATAGCCCTCATCGGTCTCGCTGGACTCATCCATCATCTTGAAGATACGCTCTGCACCGGCCAGTGCCATGATGATGCTGTTGGCCTGCATGGACACCTGGCTGATGGGCATATTGAAGCTCTTGTTCAGGGACAGGAACGCCATGACAGTACCCAGCGTCACGCCGCCCATGCCGGTGACGGCCATGGCTGCGCCCGCCAGAGCACAGATGGCATAGCTGATGTTGCCCAGCTGAGCGTTGACGGGCATCATGATGTTGGCGAAGCTGTTGGCCTGCTTGGCGCTGTCCTTGAGCTTGTCGTTCAGCTCGCGGAAGCCCTCGAGGGCTTTCTGCTCGTGGGTGAAGACCTTGACGACCTTCTGACCTTCCATCATCTCTTCGATGTAGCCGTTCACTTTGCCGAGGTCGCGCTGCTGTGCGATGAAGTACTTGCCGCTCTGCTGGGTGATCTTCTTGGTGCAGAAGAGCATCAGGGCCACCATCAGCATGGTAACGATGGTGAGCTGCCAGCTCAGCATGCACATGCTGGCAAAGACGGAAACGATGGTGATGGCGCTGGATACCAGCTGCGGGATGCTCTGGCTGAGCATCTGGCGGAGGGTATCCACGTCGTTGGTGTAGACGGACATGATGTCGCCGTGGGGATGGGTGTCAAAGTAGCTGATGGGCAGGCTCTCCATGTGGGTAAAGAGCTGGATGCGCAGGTTGCGCAGGGTACCCTGGGTGACGTTGACCATGATGCGGGCGTTGAGCCATGCAGCGAGGATGCCCACCACATAGATGCAGCCGACGCGCACCAGCGCACCGGCCAGCGGTGCAAAGCTGGGGTCCTGCTGCTGGGTCATGGGGATGATATAGTCGTCAATGAGGGTCTGCAGGAACAGGCTTGCCTGCACATTGGCCAGCGCGCTGACCACGATGCAGATGAGCACGAGGATGCAGTGAGGCAGATAGTGCTGGAACACCTCTGCCATGATGCGCTTGAGCAGCTTGCCCGGGTTCTCGACCTTCGGACGCGGGCCTCCCATTCCGCGGGGGCCGGGGCCATGGACGACTTTTGCTTTCTGTTCTGCCATTACTGCTCACCTCCCTGCTTGTCGAAGTCGCCGCCGCCCTGCGTCTGGCTGTTGTAGACTTCCTGATAGATCGCGTTGTTCTTCAGCAGTTCCTCGTGGGTGCCGAGGCCGTTGATCTGGCCGTTGTCCAGCACGAGGATGCGGTCGGCATCCTGCACCGAGGAAATGCGCTGTGCAATGATGATCTTGGTGGTGCCGGGGATCTCCTCACGGAACGCCTTCCGGATCTTTGCGTCGGTGGCGGTATCCACGGCACTGGTGGAGTCGTCGAGGATGAGGACTTTCGGCTTGCGCAGCAGGGCGCGGGCGATGGTCAGACGCTGTTTCTGGCCGCCGGACACGTTGGAGCCACCCTGCTCGATCCAGGTGTTGTACTTGTCCGGGAAGCGCTCGATGAACTCATCGGCGCAGGCCAGCTTCGCCACACGGATGCACTCTTCCTCGCTGGCGTTCTCGCTGCCCCAGCGGAGGTTGTCGAGGATGGTGCCGGAGAACAGGACGTTCTTCTGGAGCACCATGGAGACCTCGTGGCGGAGGACGTCGAGGTTGTAATCCCGGACATCCACGCCGCCCACGCTGACAGTGCCGGTCTCGGCGTCGTACAGGCGGGGGATGAGCTGCACCAGACTGGACTTTGCGCTGCCGGTGCCGCCGATGATGCCCAGTGTCTCGCCGGGCTTGATGTCAAAGGTGATGTCGTTCAGGACAGGCTGGCCGGAGCCGTGCTTGTACTTGAAGGTGACGTGGTCGAAGCGGATGCTGCCGTCCTTGACTTCCTGCACGGGAGCCTTGGCGGGGGGAAGGTCGGTCTTCTCGTCCAGAACTTCCACGATACGCTTTGCGGAAGCGGCGGACATGGAGATCATGACGAAAGCCATGCTCAGCATCATCAGAGCCATCAGGATGTTCATGATGTAGCCGAACAGAGCATTCAGCTGGCCGGTGGTCAGCGCGCCGTGCAGGATGTACTTTGCGCCGAACCAGCTCAGGGCAATGTTGCAGCCGTAAATAGCCGTCAGCATGGCGGGGTTGTTGAAGCTCAGACGGCTCTCTGCGTTGACGAACTGCTGATACAGACCCTCGCAGGCTTTGGTGTACTTCTCGTTCTCGAAGCCCTCGCGGACGAAGCTCTTGACCACGCGGATAGCGGAGACGTTCTCCTGCACGGAGGAGTTCAGGTTGTCGTAATTCTTGAAAACACGGTCAAAAATTTTGAAGGTGGGGACCATGATGCTTGCCAGCACGGCCAGCAGGAAGGCGATGGCCACCACGAAGATGAGGGCCAGAGGGCCGCCGATGCTGAACGCCATGATGAGTGCGAACACCAGATGGACCGGGGCGCGCACACACATACGCTCCATCATCTGGAAAGCGTTCTGCAGGTTGGTCACGTCGGTGGTCATGCGGGTGACGAGGCCGGCGGTGGAGAATTTGTCGATGTTGGAGAAGGAGTAATGCTGGATATTCTCATACATCGCATCGCGCAGGTTGCCGGCAAAACCGGTGGACGCCTCGGCGGCATACTTGCCGGCCAGAACGCCCAGCAGCAGGGCGATGGCCGCCACTGCGAAGGTGAGCAGGCCGTATTTGACGATGGCGTTCATATCGCCCTTTTCAATGCCAAGGTCGATGATGAACGCCATGATGGTGGGCAGCAGGATGTCCATGACTGCTTCCAGTGCGGCAAACATCGGCGTCAGGATAGCGGCGCGTTTGTATTCGCCCAGATGGGAAGCAAGCTTCTTTATCATACTTTAAGCCTCCTTTGATAAATTGTTTGGTACGGAACAATTTTATACAAAACAATATTAAAGTCAATGCTTTTTCCAAAGTTTCGGAAAAAGTTCATATTTGTTTCACTTTAGAGAGAATCAACCTCTCCGTCACGGCTTCGCCGTGCCATCTCCCCTATCGAGGGGAGGCTTTGGCATATCGTAAAGCTTTATCTCTTCGCCAGAGGCTCCCCTACAAGGGGAGCTGGCGGGCGTGAGCCCGACTGAGAGGTTGGACAAAGGATAGCCTTCGTATTTATTTGAGGCCTAAATATAATTTATTCAGCAGCCGCAGCAGCTCGGTATTCTCTTCTTCGGTGAGCAGGCCGGCCACATATTCATCGGTCTGGTGGAAGGCCCGCATGGTATCCTCGTGGAACTGGCGGCCTTTTTCGGTGAGGACCAGCTGCTTGAGGCGGGCGTCCTGCGCGACGTTCTGACGGGCGATGTAGCCCTTGCGCTCCATGAGCTGTAAAATATTGGTAACGGTGGAGCGGGTGATGGAGAACTCCCGCTCGATGTCCCGCTGGAATACGGGGGTGTCGGAGTTCCGGTAGAGGTACTCCATGATCCAGCCGTGCATGGGGGTCACGGCCTCCACGCCATTGGTGCGGGCGATCTGTCCTATCTTGCGGAAAATAAGGTTGTTCACCCGGCGCAGCTGGGCCGGGATGACCTGCGGTGTCTCCCACGGCGGCGCGATGGGGGTGCAGGTGGGTTCAAACGCTTGGTTCATAGTATCATCCTTCTGGTTTGGCTTTTGCTGTGAATGTTCGATCGTCGAACTGTTTCACATAAAACTGTTCGATACAGGACTATTATGCTCCGAAAAAAGAGGGCTGTCAACCCTCTTTGGATGATTCGTCCCACTGGCCCAGCCCGGTAAGGATGGAAACGGCCACCTCGGGCTTATTCGTGACCACAAGCTCCGGGTCCAGCCGGAACAGCTGGCGCAGGTCGTCCCGGCTTTCCACGCCCACCGGCCAGGGCGCGACCTTGAAGCCGTGGGCGTGGGCATTGGGGATAAGGTCTTTGTCCCGGAAAAAGGCGTGGTACTCCGGCCCGACGTAATCCACCGGGAAGCCGAACTGGGCCACATAGTTCACAAAATCCGTCTGATAATAATACTGCTGCAAAATTTCGGCCAGGTTCATGCCGGGGAAGATGGAGTAGAGAAAATCGAGACGGTCTTTCAGGTAGTAGATGAGGACGCTGTTCTCTTCGTCCAGACTGCTGGGGTCTTCCAGCAGAGCGGCCGCTTCGCTGAGGGCCTGGGGGCTGGAAAGCTTCTCCACGAGAGGGTCGGTCTTCTTGAGGCCCAGCTTCTCCCAGAAGGTGGCCGGCTGGCTGAGCTGGGATTCGGGGCTGAGGGTCATGGCGCAGGTGGCCATCTGGGGCATCCGCTCCTTCACCCGGCGGAGGGTGCCGTACTCGAAGGAGGTGAGCACGGCCTTTTCTTCCAGCCCGGCGTCAAGGACGGCGTCGATGACCCGGTCCACGATCTCTTCGTCCCGGTCAAAGTAGGGCTTTAACTCAATATGTGTCATCCTGAAGTCCTGCGCGACTTCCAGAACCTCTTCGAGGGTGGGGATCTTTTCGCCCGCGAACTCCGGGCTTTTCCATTTTCCGAAATCCAGCTGGCGCAGGTCGTCAAAGTCCATATCCGGGATGTTGCCGTGGACGCCGGTCTTGAGGTCGGTGAGGTAGTCGTGGGCCACCACGAGGTGACGGTCCCTGGTGATTTGAACGTCACACTCGAAGCCGTCCGCACCCAGCGTCTTTGCCAGACGGAACGCGGTCAGCGTGTTTTCGGGGGCCAGATGGGACGCGCCGCGATGGGCGATGATGAGAGGGCGCATGGCATGGACCTCCTTAAAAGACAAAAGTTGAAAAATGCGATGCCGTTACCCATGATACACGTTTTCACAAATTTCGTCAATGACGGCGTTTCGGTCAGCTAGGCAGGCGAAAATGGGGCGAAAGTACGACTTTTACCGTCAAAACGACGAAAATTTAAGCTGGATTTTAGCACTTTTCACGAGAAAAAACCAAAAATCGGCCCATTTCTCTCCCATCTGTTTCTTCCCAACGGACAATTCCTATGGTAAGATTATAGTGTAAACGGTGAAACCTCTCCGTCACGCCTACGGCGTGCCACCTCCCCTATCGAGGGGAGGCTTTGGCATTCCGTAAAGCTTTATCTCTTCGCCAGAGGCTCCCCTCGCTAGGGGAGCTGTCGAGCGATAGCGAGACTGAGAGGTTGTTCCTACGCTGAAAGATACCTACGGAATAAGGGAAATGGAGAGTTTTGCTATGACTGAGTTCAAGCCCATCAAGGAAGGCAAGGTCCGTGAGATCTACGACAACGGCGACAGCCTCATCATGGTCGCCACCGACCGCATCTCTGCATTCGATGTTATCTTAAAGAATAAAGTCACCAACAAGGGCAAAGTGCTGACCCAGATGAGCAAGTTCTGGTTCGACTACACCCGCGACCTGCTGCCCAACCATATGCTGAGCGTGGACGTGAAGGAGATGCCCGAGTTCTTCCGGCAGCCCCAGTACGAGGGCCGCAGCATGATGTGCCGCAAGCTGACCATGCTGCCCGTCGAGTGCATCGTCCGCGGCTACATCACCGGCAGCGGCTGGGCCAGCTACCAGAAGACCGGCAAGGTCTGCGGCATCCAGCTGCCCGAGGGCCTGAAGGAGTCCGAGAAGCTGCCTGAGCCCATCTACACCCCCTCCACCAAGGCTGAGATCGGCGACCACGATGAGAACATCTCCTACGAGCAGAGCATCGACGTGCTGGAAAAGCTGTTCCCCGGCAAGGGTGAGGAGTACGCCACCAAGCTGCGTGACTACACCATCGCTCTGTATAAGAAGTGCGCTGAGTATGCCCTCTCCCGCGGCATCATCATCGCCGACACCAAGTTTGAGTTCGGTCTGGATGAGGACGGCAACGTCATCCTCGGCGACGAGATGCTGACCCCCGATTCCTCCCGCTTCTGGCCGCTGGAGGGCTACGAGGCCGGCCACGGTCAGCCCTCCTTTGATAAGCAGTTCGTCCGCAACTGGCTGCTGGCCAACCCCGACAGTGATTACGACCTGCCGCAGGACGTCATCGACAAGACCATCGCCAAGTATGAGGAAGCTTATGAGATGCTGACCGGCAAGAAGCTGTAAGCACTTCCATAAATTCAACATCTGCCGCCCGCTTTGTGGAAAACGAAGCGGGCGGTTTTTGTGCGGAAAACTTTTTCCTCTTGAACGGCGCAGTGGGCAGTGTTACAATAACACAAGTAATGGGCAGAGAAACGGCCCTTCGTGTGAGAAGAGAGTGCCGCGCGGACGGCGAAAGGAAACAGTCAAATGGAGATCAGCACGCGGGAAAAGATCTTGCAGATCGTCAGTCGATACGTTATCATCACCCTGAGTATCAGCATCATGACCATCGGCGTATACTTCTTCAAATTCCCCAACAACTTCGTCTTCGGCGGCGTGACCGGCGGCGCGGCCCTTGTGGCAAAGCTCACGCCCCTGTCGGCCTCAGCTTTTTCGTCCTGTGCCAATATCCTCCTGCTCATTCTGGGCTGGATATTCCTCGGCAAGGATTTTGCCATCAGCACCGGCTGGGTCACTGTCGTCATGACGGCAGAGCTGGCTCTTTTTGAAAAGTATGTTCCCCTCAGCGGGCCCCTGTCCGACCAGCCCATGCTGGACCTGGTCTTCGCCATCGCCCTGCCCGCCATTGCGTCGGCTCTGCTCTTCAACGTGGGCGCGTCTTCTGGCGGCACCGATGTCGTCGCCCTCATCCTGAAAAAATACGCCCATATGAAGAACACCGGCGAGGCGCTTTTTATCACCGACTTCGTCATGGTGCTGGCAGCCTGCTTCGTCTTCGACCTCTACACCGCTCTCTACTCTTTCGTGGGTCTGACGGTCAAGAGCCTCGTCGTCGATGCCGTGCTGGAACAGATGAAGATGTGCAAGGCCATCCTCATCATCTGCGACGACAAAGACCCCATCTGCGATTTCGTCATGCGCAAGCTGGTGCGCGGTGCGACCTATACGCCCTGCTACGGTGCCTATACCGACCGGCCCCACTACATGATCTATACGACCCTCACCCACCGCGAGGCATTGCAGCTGCAGGCATTTATCCATAAGGAAAACCTCAACGCCTTTATCTCGATGCTCAGCACCACCGAGGTGTTCGGCAAGGGCTTCAATCACGCATAAAAAAATAATCAGCAGTATAAGCCCATCTGTGTCATTACTCGGAGAGGAATGACACAGGTGGGCTTTTTTGTTTGTGCTCAAATGTGCTATAATAAGAAAAACATCGTTATTTGGTGAGGAGACTGGAATCGAATGGACTTAAAGGAGCAAAAGTACGTCTGCACCCTTGCGGAGTGCAAGAGCTTGACCCGCGCCTCGGAGCGGCTGTATATCTCGCAGCCCGCACTGAGCCTGTACATCAATAATGTGGAAAAGAATCTGGGTGCGCCGTTGTTCGAGCGGAATGGCCGGAAATTCGAGCTGACGTGGCTGGGCAAGCAGTATGTGGAAAAGGCTTCTCAGATGCTGGAGCTGGAGCGGCAGTTCGAGGCGGTGATGCGGCGGACGGAGCAGGAGAATGCCGGGCAAGTGCGTATCGGTATCGCACAACGGCGTGGCATCTGGTTTCTGCCTGCGGTGCTGTCGGTGTACGAGCGGGAGTGGCCGCAGGTGGATGTGGTCATCCGGGAAGGAAATCTGGCCGATTTGACCATCATGCTGAAAAACCGGGAGCTTGACCTTGTGGTGCTGAGCCAGAGCGACGTAACGCCCGAAATGGAGGCTGTCCCACTGGGCATGGAAGATTTTCTGCTGATGGTGTCCGGAGACCATCGGCTGAACGAAAAGGCGATTCCCGTCGAAGGCTCAGAGTTCGACTTCCTTGACCCGCACCTTCTGAGCGGTGAGACGATATTTCTGAACACCGAGATGCAGAGCGCCCGGCGGGTGGAAGAGAAGATCCTGAAAGACTACAAGGTCAAACCGGGCCGCATCCGGGTAGTACGCAATATGGAGCTTGGCGCACAGCTGGTGGCCGAGGGTCTGGGTGTGGGCTTTATCCGGCAGGGCTATCAGAAGAACATCCACTATCCGAAGCCGGTGAAATACTACACCATCGATGTCTCCAAGTACGGACAGGATGTTGTGGTGGCCTACCGCCAGGATGTGGAGCTGACCAGACCCATGCGAGCGATGATCATGCAGATGAAGGATGCGGCAGAGGAGTATTTGAAACCCTGATAAACTGAACATAAGAATTCCAAAATGAAGATATAATTTTTTCAAAATGTACAAAGCACCTCCGATTTGGTAAACTGAAAGTACCAAAAATGGAGGTGCTTATTATGTTGGAGGAAAAACTGGAGCGAAGCATTGAGCAGAGCGCAGCTGCCCTGACTGCAATGGCAGACGACTTCTTTGACCACCCGGAAGTGGGTCTGCAGGAGTTTCATGCGTTTGAGACCCTGACCGGCTGGCTGGAAAAAGAAGGCTTCACTGTGGAGCGCGGTATTGCTGGTATGAAGACGGCGTTCCGTGCCGTCTGGAAGCACGGCGAGGGCGGCCCGAATATCGGCCTGCTCTGCGAGTACGACGCTCTGGCCGGTCTGGGCCACGCCTGCGGCCACCATATGCAGGGTCCGGCCATTCTGGGCGCAGCCAAGGCACTGAAAGATGCAGCCATCGACGCACCGTATACCATCACGGTCTACGGCACACCTGCTGAAGAGACCATCAGCGGCAAGGTCGTGATGCTGGAAAACGGCTGCACCTTTGAGGAGCTGGATGTGGCGCTCATGATGCACGGCGGCCCGGCTACGCAGGTGGATGTCAAGTCGCTGGCACTCAACAAGCTCAAGATCATCTACCACGGTGTCTGCTCTCACGCAGCGCTCAAGCCCGAAAAAGGCCGCAGCGCACTGGACGGCCTGATCCTGGCTTGTCAGGGCGTCGAGTTCCTACGGGAGCATGTCCCCTCGGACGTTCGGATGCACTACACTATCGTCAACTGCGGCGGCACGGCGGCAAATGTGGTGTCCGGCTATGCAGAAGCGAGTATGTATGTCCGCTCCTACAGCCGCACCGAGCTGGACGGCGTGGTGGCCCGCGTCAAGAAGGTATTGCAGGGTGCGGCCATGATGACAGAGACGGAAGTGGAGATCATCGAGGAAAAGAGCCTCGACAACAAGATCCCGGTGCTGTCCCTCAACGAACTGGTGATGGAGCAGGCCGAGAAGGTCAAGGCTCCCTGCATCCGTCCGGCCCGCCAGAAGACCGGGTCCACCGACTTCGGCAACGTGATGCGCCATGTACCCGGCACCTGCATCCGCGTGGCTTTTGTCCCGGAGGGTGCAGCAGCTCACTCGCAGGAGTATCTGGATGCCGGCAAGACCGAAGCGGCCCACGATGCGGTGGTCTACGGCGCAAAGATCCTGGCTCTGACGGGCGTACAGCTCATTGAGGATCCGGAAAAGCTGGAAGTCATCAAGAAGGAGTTCCATGAGAATCTGGCCCAAGAACTGCACGGCCAGAGCTGACGTTTTGGTGTGTCAAAAGAGAGGAAAAAATTATGGAAACGAAAAAGAAGCAATTCAAGATGCCGCATACCTTCGTCATCATCGGCATCATCATCCTGTTTGCGGTCCTGCTGACCTGGATCATCCCGGCAGGCTCCTACACCCGCTTCGAGAACGAAGCAGGCATTAAGGTCATCGACCCCAACGATTTCAACTACATTGATAAGACTCCCGTCAACCCGCTCGAAATTCCTCTGTACATCGTCAATGCCTTCATCAAGCGCATTGATCTGATGCTGGTCATCATGTTCGCAGGCGGTGCCTTCCACATCCTGACCAAGACCGGCGCACTCCACGCCGTGGTTGCCAAGATGGCAAAGATCTTCTCCACCCGCATCTATCTGTTCCTGCCTATCCTGACGCTGGTCTTCGGCCTCATCTGCACCACGCAAGGCGTCAACCTGTTCATTGCCTTTGCACCGATCATGGTCATGATGGCTTTTGCGATGGGTCTGGACTCCATCACCGGTGCATCCATCATCCTGCTGGGCGGCGCTATCGGTTTCTCCACTGGCCCTCTGAACATCAACACCACCATCGTGGCTCAGAAAATTGCCGGGCTGCCGCTGTATTCCGGCGTGGGATACCGCTTTATCTGCTTTGCTGTGTTCTATGTTATCACGAACATCTACCTCATCCGCTACGCACTGAAGATCCAGAAGCATCCTGAACTCAGCCCCATGTACGAGATCGACAAGACCAGCGAGTTCCGCAATGCTGCTGACCTCGACTCCTTCGGCAAGCTGGACGCCCGCAAGATCCTCATTATGCTGGTCTTCTTCGCATCCCTTATCCTCATCGTCTACGGCGGCATCAAGCTCGACTGGGATATGGCTGAGACCGCAGCTGTCTTCCTCGCACTGGCTGTCATCGAAGGCGTACTGGGCGGCTTTGGTCCCTCTGCGATTTCCAAAGAGTTCCTTGAGGGCTGCAAGAAGATGCTGGGCGCTGCCTTTATCATCGGCATGGCACAGGCTATCAGCAGCATCATGAACGCCGGCCACATCACCGATACTGTTGTCCACGCACTGGCAAACGGCCTGAACTTCGTCCCCACCATCCTGCTCGGACCCGCCATGCTGCTGGCAAACACCATTATCAACGTCTTCCTGACTTCCGGCAGCGGTCAGGCAGCAGCTGTCATTCCCATTCTGGCACCTCTGGCCGACCTCGTGGGCGTTACCCGTCAGACCGCAATTCTTTCCTTCAACTTCGGCGACGGCTTCTGCAACTACGTCCTGCCCACTTCTACCGCTCTGATGGGTATCATCAGCGCTGTGAACATTCCCTATGACCGTTGGATGAAGTTCATGTGGAAGCTGTTCCTCATCTGGATGGCCGTTGGTTCTGTGCTGCTGATGATCGCACAGGCAATCCACCTCGGCCCCATGTGAGCGGGAGGGCGGCAAAAAATCAGACTATGGCGTCAACAATAAAGGAAATCAAAAATCCCTGGCTCCGGACGCTGGCTGAGTATGGTCTCATCACGGTCAGCATCTGGATCATGGTCATCGGCATCTACTTTTTCAAATTCCCAAACCACTTTGCCTTCGGCGGCGTGACCGGCTTTTCCACCGTGTTCAGCCAGCTGCTCCACTGCTCGGCAAGTACCTTCACCACAGTGGCCAACTACGCGCTGCTGGTGCTGGGCTTCATCTTTCTGGGCAAGAGCGTCGGCATCCGCACCGTTTATGCGACCATCGTGATGTCAGTGAGCTTGCAGGCGCTGGACGTTCTGGTGCCGATGCACGGTACTCTGACCGACCAGCCTATGCTGGAGCTGGTATTTGCCATTATGCTCCCGGCTGTCGGTTCGGCGCTCCTGTTCAACATCGGCGCATCCTCGGGCGGCACGGATGTCGTCGCCATGATCCTGAAAAAGTACACCAGCATGAACATCGGTTCTGCCCTGATGGCAGCGGATGTGGTGGCTGTGGGCTTCTCGTTTGCAATGTACGGCCCCTCCACCGGTCTGTTCTCCATCATGGGTCTGGTGGCCAAGTCGATGGTGGTGGATAACGTCATCGAGAATATGAACCTCTGTAAGTGCTTCAACATCGTGTGTGAGCACCCGCAGCCCATCTGCAACTTCATCATCCACGATTTGAACCGAAGCGCGACCACCTTTGAAGCGCGCGGCGCGTACTCTGACGCCCACAAGACGGTCATCATGACTACCATGCGGCGCAGTCAGGCCATCCGCCTGCGCAACTTCATCCGGCAGCAGGAGCCGACGGCCTTTATCATGATAGAAAATTCCAGCGAGATCATCGGTAAGGGCTTCAGCCCCGTGTAAAAAAAGATCTTTCCGCAGCAGGCAAAACGCACAGCCAGTGGTTTTGCCTGTTTTGCACTACCCATTCCCTTTTTGGATGGATAAGGATTCCATCTTTTCATTTCACAAATGCTGCCGAGTGCGGTAGGATAGAGCTGAGAAAAAGGCAAAAACAGCGCCGGATGGCATCTCGTGCAGGAAAGGAGGGGAAATGGAAGAGAAAATGCGCGAGCAGCATGACAAAATGGAATAAATCTTGTGTACAAGAGAAATTTTTGGCGATTCTTAACGAATATTAAGACTGACGCTATGCCTTTTGTAAGATTGTCCGATTATGATAGAATCATCAGGAGCGGCGCAGTGAGGTGCCGCCCCGCAAGTACGGTATAACGATTGAAGAAACCACCTGCCAAGGAGGAAAAAAGCATGGAGATCAAGAAAGCAGCCACGGCTGGCACTCTGGAATCCAGCGACTGCATGGTGACCGTCGAGCCGGGTGAGGGTAAGATCGATTTCTCCCTCGAAAGCTCTGTCATCCATCAGTACGGCAACCAGCTGCGCAAGGTCGCACTGGAGACCCTGAAGGATCTGGACATCGACAACGTCCGCATCACCATCGTGGACAAGGGCGCACTGGACTGCACCCTGAAGGCCCGCATCGAGGGCGCGGTGTTCCGCTCTGTTGACCAGTATGAGAATCTGCCTTGGGGAGGTGCTATTCGATGAACAATCCGAACAAGAAGCGCCTGCGCCGCACAATGATGTTCCTGAATGCGCAGAAGCCCGGCCTCATCAAAGACCCTTACATCTATAAGGCCGACTCCCTGATGCTGGACCTCGAGGACGCTGTCGCCGAGAACCAGAAGGATGCCGCCCGCTTCAGCCTGTATCACGCCCTGAAGACCGTGGATTACCGCGGTGCAGAGCGGGTCGTCCGTATCAATGGTCTGGACACTCCCTACTGGCGTGAAGACATCCGTGCCTGTGTGGCCGGCGGCTGCGACTCCATCCGCATCCCCAAGACCGAGCACGCTGAGGATGTCCACCGCGTGGCTGCTGCCATCGCCGAGGACGAGAAGACCTATGGCCGTCCTGAGGGCGAAGTCCTCATCATCGCCGCTCTGGAGTCTGCCCGCGGCGTCATGAACGCTCTGGAGATCTGCGAGTCTGACGAGCGCCTGTTCGGCATCGCACTGTCCGGCGGCGACTACACCAAGGACCTGCAGACCCACATCACCGGCACCGGCATTGAGCTGATGGGTGCCCGCCAGCAGATGATCATTGCAGCCCGCGCAGCAGGCGTGCAGTGCTTCGACACCGTCTACACCGACCTGAAGGATATGGACGGCTTCCGCAAGGACGTCGAGAACATCCACCTGATGGGCTTCGACGGCAAGTCCATCATCAATCCTCGTCAGATCCCCATCGTCCACGAGATCTTTACTCCCACCCAGAAGGACATCATCTTCGCTGAGAAGGTCGTCAAGGAGATCGACAGCAAGAAGGCACTGGGCATCGGCGTCTTCACCGTTGACGGCAAGATGATCGACATCGCCTTCTACGACGGTGCAAAGCGCACCATCGATCTGGCAAAGGCATCCGGCGTGTATAAGGGGGATTTGTAATTATGTTGAACGCAGTCGGCAGAGAAATTCCCGAAGAGATCCTCGAGCGCACCGGCAAAGAGGTTTTTCAGGGCAACAATTATAAAGACGGCAAGGCTTTCCAGAAGGCCAGCCCGAAGGTCACCCCCGTGATGCGCAATGACCACGATAAGATGGTCAAGGACATCCACGAGGCCCTCGTCAAGTGCGGCGCACACGACGGCATGACCGTCTCCTTCCACCACCACTTCCGCGAGGGCGACCTCGTAGTCTGCATGGTCATGGAAGAGATCCACAAGATGGGCTTCAAGAACATCACCCTGAGCGCAAGCTCTCTGGGTAAGGCTCATGACGCCCTCGTCCCCATGATCGAGGACGGCACCATCGTCAACATCGAGTCCTCCGGCGTCCGCGGCAAGATCGGCGATGCTATCTCCCACGGCAAGCTGAAGGGCCTGGCTACCATGCGCAGCCACGGCGGCCGTGTCCGCGCCATCGAGACCGGCGAGACCCATGTGGACATCGCTTTCATCGGCGCACCTTCCTGTGATGAGTACGGCAACTGCTCCGGTATGGGCGGCAAGACCAACTGCGGCGTCCTGAGCTATGCTTACGTGGACGCTGAGATGGCTGACTATGTCGTTGCTGTCACCGATTGCCTCGTGGACTACCCCAACTACCCCGCAGAGATCAACCAGACCAAGGTGGATTACGTCTGCGTCGTGGACCAGATCGGCATCCCCGAGAAGATCGCTACCGGCGCTGCAAAGCCCACTACCGACCAGCGCAAGATCCTGATGGCCGAGTACTGCACTCAGGTCGTTGCAAACACCCCGTACTTCAAGGACGGCTTCTCTTATCAGACCGGTGTCGGCGGCGCATCCATCGCCTCCACCATCTCTCTGTCCAAGATCATGGAGGAGAAGAACATCCATATGGGTCTGGGTGTCGGCGGCCTGACCAAGCCCATGTGCGAGCTGCTGGACCGCGGTCTGGCCCGCAAGCTGGTCGATACGCAGGACTTTGATCTGGACGCTGTCAACAACGTCCGCACCAACCCCAACCACTTCCCCATCTCTGCTGGCGAGTACGCAAGCCCGATGAACAAGGGTGCCTTCGTCAACAAGCTGGATTACGTCATTCTGGCCTCTCTGGAAGTTGATACCCACTTCAACTGCAACGTCGTCGTCGGCTCCGATGGTATCATCACCGGCGCACAGGGCGGCCATCCCGATACCGCACAGGGTGCAAAGTGCACCATCGTCATCGCTCCTCTGCTGCAGGGCCGCATCCCGGCCATCTGCACCGACGTGACCACCGTCACCACCCCGGGCGAGAGCGTGGACATCGTCGTTACCGATTACGGCGTGGCCGTCAACCCCCGCCGTCCCGATCTGCTGGAGGCTCTGAAGGCCGCTGACTGCGTGCCTCTGAAGACCATCGAGGAGCTGCGCGACATCGCCTACTCCATCGTCGGCGAGCCGGAGAAGGTCCAGTTCGGCGACCGCATCGTGGGCATCATCGAGGCCCGCGACGGCACTGTCATGGACGTCGTCCGCGAAGTCAAGCCTTTCTCTTTCCGCGAAGATTGAGTGATATAGCGTAAAAGCGGGAATGTGGCTTGCCAACCACGCTTCGGAATGGATTCACGGAGATTCCTTCGCTCTTCTCACCCCCGCTTTTGCGGCTGGATACGCACACAAGCTTCATGCGATTCTCCTTTTTCAAGGTTTTGTGTTTTATACCGGCATAAAACCAGAGAGCAGCCAACTGCACCGCGCGCAGTTGGCTGCTCTTCTTTGTTTCTATGAAAAAATAAATGACGCTCTTACGGCACGAAACGATAGCCGACGCCGCGGATGGTGATGATGTGCTGGGGCGTGCGGGCGTTGTCCTCTATCTTGCTGCGCAGACGGTTGATGTAGACCATGATGGCGTTGTCGTCCACGGCAATGAGGTTTCCCCATATCTGCTCGTAGATCATGTCCTTGGTGAACACCTGCTGCGGGTGGCGCACAAAGAGCAGCAGCAGGCTGCGCTCTTTCTCGGAGAGGTTCAGCTCCACATTGTTTTTATAAAAGCGCATGGTGGTGGTGTCGCAGAGGAAGGGGCCGCAGCTGATCTGCTGGTTGTTCTCCTGCGAGAAGCTCTTGCTGCGGCGGATGAGGGCCTTGACCTTTGCGCCCAAAATCTGGGGACGGAAGGGCTTGGTGACATAGTCGTCGGCGCCCAGCGAGAGGCCGTACATGAAATCGTAGTCCTCGTTGCGGCCGCTGATGATGATGACCGGCGTGGTGACGCCGTTGCGCCGGATGGTCTGGATGACATCGAAGCCCTCCATGTCGCCCAGCGTGATGTCCATCAGGATCATATCCAGCGTGCTGCTCTGCCGCGCGATGAGGTCCAGTGCCGCCGCGCCGCTGTTGACGACGAGAGGGTCCATCTCATTGCTTATCATAACTTTCGATAAAAGTTTGCAAATCGCTGGATCATCGTCTACAATAAGAACATGATACGACATGATAACTCCCTGTACTTTTCTGACCGGAAAATTTGTTTCACTTGCGATAAATAAAATTATAACATTTTTAGACAGGAAGAGCAAGACCGCCCCAAAGGAGGACTCGATATGAAGGAGAACGCCCCGAAAAAGACATGGTTCCAGACGCTGCGCACCCTGTGGGTGCCGCTGGCCATCGGCGTCGTCACGGTAGCCGCACTGGCTGTCGTGGTGGGTATGGTATGGAAGGACTACCGCACCGCCATGATGGACAGCCAGACGAGGCAGATGGAGCTGGTGGTGCAGAGCACCGCCGACAGCATCCGCGTCCTGCTGGAAGAATACGCCGACCGGCTGGACTCCATCGCCGGAAAAGCGGAGGGCAGCAAAGCGTTCCGCCCCACGGTGGCCCGGAGCGATACCATCCGGGACGTCTGGCTGGAAAACAGCAGCGGCGAGGTCATCTACAGCTGCTATGGCCTCAGCGCCGTCTGCGATGTCCTCATCACCCGGACGGAGAACATCTCCTACTGGCAGTACCACAGCGGCGGCGAGCACTATCTTGTGATGAAGAAGAAGGCCGGGGATGAGACAGCCTGCCTCGTGGTAGACTCCACGGTCATGTATCAGCAGCTCATCTCGGAGATCCATGTCGGCAGGAACGGCTACATCATGATAAAGAATGACGATAACCTTGTGGTCATGCACCCCGAAGCCGTTCAGTGGGGCATCAAGGTCGTGGAGGGCCGCCAGCGCATCTATCAGGGGAAGGAACTGGACATGAGCAGTCTGAGTGAGCTGCTGCGCGCTCAGCAGGAAGAGGAATCCGGTACGCTGGACTACTACTCCTACTGGTGGGCCGACCCGGATCTGCCCCGGGTGCATAAGATAAGCGCCTTTCGTCATCTGGATGTGGGGGGCAGTTTCTGGATCGTCAGCGCTGTGGTGGACTACGACGATTTCTACGAGCCGGTACAGCAGAGCTTCGTGAAGGTGGTCCTCATCTTCGGCGGAGTGGCGCTGGTGCTGGTGCTCTTCATGTTCCAGATGTTCCGACTGCAGGAGCGTGACCGCCGCAGCGCGACCGAGATCAGCGCTCTGAAAACTCTGAACCAGGCCCTCGAAGAGCTCCACCGCAGCGAAGAGTCGCTGGCCCACGGCCAGCGGCTGCAGATGATGGGGACCCTCACCGGCGGCATCGCCCATGAGTTCAATAACTTCCTGACCCCCATCACCGGCTATGCCGACCTCATTATGGCCGACGCCGACCCGGGCAGCGAGATCTATGACAACGCGATGGAGATCAGCGAGGCGGCGCAGAAGGCGCAGGAGGTCGTGAAACAGATCTCCTCCATGAGCCGGAAAAACGTGGAGACGGTCTACGACGCCGTGTCGGTGGAGGGACTGCTCCATCGAACCCGGAAACTGGTGGAGACGAACTGCCCGAAGAACGTGGAGCTGAAGGAAGAAAATGAGCTCAGCGGCGAATGTGTTCTGGGAAACGCGACCCAGCTGCAGCAGGTGCTGCTGAACATCAGCATCAACGCCATCCACGCCATCGGCACCGAGGGCGGAAAGCTGACCATCCGGGGCAGTGTCGTGCCGCGCAGTGAGCTGGCGGCGCTCTTCCCGGAAGAGAAGATCTCCGAAGAGTGGTCAAGCTACGTCTGCCTGAGCGTCACCGACACCGGCTGCGGCATGGACAAGGAGACGATGCAGCACATCTTCGAGCCTTTCTTCACCACAAAGAAGACCGGCGAAGGCACCGGTCTCGGCCTTGCTCTGGCGGACCAGATCATCCGCACCCACCGGGGCCGTATCCGGGCGGAGAGCACCATCGGCAGAGGCACGACCTTCTATGTCTATCTGCCGGTGCTGGAACAGCAGCAGGAGCGCGAACAGTTGCAGTGGGGCGTGGACAGCAAGCTGCGCATCCTGGCGGCGGACGACAACAACAAGGTCCTCGACCTGCTGGACAAAGACCTCAGCGCGCTGGGCCTGAGCGTGTCCACCTGCTCCCGCCGGGGCGAGCTGCGCCAGCTGCTGGAGCAGCAGCCCTTCGACGTCCTTGCCATCGACGAGAGCCTGATGAGCAGCAGCGGCGTGGATTTCTGCATGGCCATCCGGGGCCGCTACCCGGGCATGACCCGCATCGTGATGACCAATGCCCCTACAAGAGAGATCGTGGACGCCCGCAGCCACGGCGTCATCGACGGCTATGTGGTAAAACCTGTGTCGGCGTCTACGCTTCTGGCGCAGATAAGGAGCAGCCGGAAAGAATAAACAACGCAAAAGGCGTCCGAAAGGACGCCTTTTGTGTTGCACTCTATTGTATCCAACCTTCCATACACAATCTTACAGGATATTAAGGAATTTCTTAACAAACCGTAACGAGAAGGGCTTTGGGCTGTAAGTTTGAGCCTGTATACTGGAACCATAACGAACGGGAATGATTCCGGAGGATAAAACGGAATGCATCCCCGGCACATGAAAAAAGGAAAGGAAGTACAAACCCATGAGTGATACGATCCTCGCTCTGCTCGGCTTTGCAACGGTGATTGCGGTCATCGTGCTGCTGCTGCGCAATGTCACGGTCCCTGCACTGGCATTCGTCAGCGTCTCGACCATCACCGCAGCCATTCTGGTGGCTACCGGTGCTTTCACCCTGGATGAAATGGCTGGCTTTATCAAGGAGGGCGTCAAGGGCGTCCACGGTACGGCTGTCCTGTTCATCTTCTCCGTCCTGTTCTTCGGCGTCATGACCGATGCAGGCATGTTCGACAAGATCATCGGTGCGCTGATGAAGAAGGTCGGCAACAACGTCGTCGGCGTTGCTCTGATGACCTGCCTCATCGCCATCATCGGCCATCTGGACGGCGGCGGCGCTTCCACCTTCCTCATCACCATCCCCGCCATGCTGCCCGTCTACAAGCGCCTGCACATGCGCCGTGAGACCCTGCTGCTCATCTGCGTCACCGCAATGGGCGTCATGAACCTGATGCCCTGGGGCGGCCCCACCATGCGCGCCGCAAGCGTCATCGAGATGGAGCCCAACGACCTGTGGTTCCAGCTCATGCCCATGCAGATCGTCGGCCTGGTGCTGGCTGTCGGCACCGCCATCTTCTGGGGCCTGCAGGAGAAGAAGCGCATCGCAAAGCTCGGCGATTCCATCGTTGCTGAGGACGCCGGCAAGTACGACGACTCCGACGACGGCAAGAAGGACGAGACTCTGGCTCGTCCCCAGAACTTCATCTTCAACGTCATCCTGACTCTGGCCGTCATCATCGTGCTGGTCCTGGACATCTTCCCCTCTTACTACGTCTTTATGGTCGGCTGCGCTCTGGGCATTCTGGTCAACTACCGCGGCAAGAAGCTGCACAACTCCATCATCAAGAGCCACGCTTCCGCTGGTCTGAGCATGGCTTCCACCATCCTGTGCGCCGGTGTCTTCCTCGGTGTCCTGAGCAAGAGCGGCATCATGGAGAAGATGGCAGTCGTCATGGCAAGCTTTATCCCGGCATCCATGGGCCGTTTCCTGCCTGTTATCATCGGCATCCTGAGCGTGCCTCTGGCTCTGCTGTTCGACACCGACTCCTACTTCTACGGCCTGCTGCCCGTTCTGGTCAGCGTTGGCAACCAGTTCGGCGTCAACCCGGCTCACATCGCCATCGCAATGGTCGTCTGCCGCAACTGCGCTACCTTCATCAGCCCGGTGGCTCCTGCTACCTATCTGGGCATCGGTCTGGCCGGTGTCGAGATCAAGGACCACATCAAGTACTGCTTCGGCTGGCAGTGGGGCGTTTCCATCGTCTGCCTCGTCGCTGGTCTGATCCTCGGCGTCATCCACTTCTGATAAACTGAGTTCCCGCCCGGCTGCCCTTCGTTGGACGGCCGGGCATTTTTGCAGAACGATTTTACCACTTTTTCCCAAGGAGGCTGCTGCAATGCGTGAGACCCCAGTCTGCACCGCGGCCGATGCCATCTACAAGCTGGCGGCGGGCAATCTGAAATACCTGAACGCGGAAAACGGGAGCGGCGATATTTCCCGCCGTATCCGGATGTCCACATGGGCGAAGGGCCAGTCGCCCTACGCCATCATCGTCACCTGTTCGGATTCCCGGGTCATCCCGGAGAACATCTTCTCGGCGGGCATCGGTGAGCTGTTCGTCATCCGGCTGGCGGGCAACATCATCGATGACCACCAGCTGGGCAGCATCGAGTACGCTGCCGGCCATCTGGGCTGTCGGCTGGTGGTGGTGCTGGGCCACACCCACTGCGGTGCAGTGGATGCCGCCATCAACCACGAGCCCTCCGGCTATATCCGCTACATCACGGACGAGATAAAAAAGGCCATCGGGGATGAAACAGACCCCTACAAGGCCAGCTGTCTCAATGTCCGGCACAGTGTGCAGGAGATTGAAAAGAGCCTGTGCATCCATAACATCGAGGAGGAAACGGGCCTGCGGGTCGTCGGTGCGATGTACCACATCGAGGACGGCAGCGTCGAATTCCTGTAAGGAACTCCCAGCATTGCGGCGAAACGGCCCTTTCCCAGACCGGGAAAGGGCCGTTTCCTCTGTTTGACAATCCGGCCTCGTTCGCTTATACTGACAGCGGAAAAAGAAACCGACGGAGGGACGGAATATGGTACAGGTAGACCTTATCACAGGATTTCTCGGGGCAGGGAAGACCACCTTCCTGCGTAGATACGCGGCATGGTGGGCCGGGCAGGGCGTCAAAGTCTGTGTGCTGGAAAACGACTTCGGCGCGGTGAACGTGGACGCCATGCTCCTGCAGGACCTCGAGGCGCAGGGCGTGGAGCTGGAGACCATCAGCGGCGGCTGCGACTGCGACACCCACCAGCGCCGGATGCGGACAAAGCTCATCTCCATGGCCATGCGGGGCTTTGAGCGGGTCATCGTGGAGCCCAGCGGGATCTTTGATGTGGACGAGTTCTTCGACGTGCTGCGGGACGAGCCGCTGGACCACTGGTATCAGCTGGGCAATGTCATCGCCATCGTGGATGCCCTTCTGCCGGAAGAACTTTCCCCGCAGGCAGAATATATCCTCGCTTCCGAGAGTGCGTGGGCGGGCAGTGTCCTCCTGAGCCGCTGTCAGCTGGCCTCTGACGCGCAGAAGCAGGGGGCAGAAGCCCATCTGGCCCGTGCGCTGGAAGCCTGCAAGTGCTCCCGGAAGTTCGGCCCGGAGGAGATCATTGCGAGGGACTGGGCAGATTTGACGGCCGACGACATGGCCCGCATCGCAAAGTGTGGCTTCCGGCAGGCCAGCTGCGAAAAGCTCCACTTCGACGAGCACGATGCTTTTACCTCGGCCTACTTCCTCGAACTGGGTCTGCCCCGTGCTCAGCTGGAAAAGAACATCCCGTCCCTCTTCACCGACCCCGCCTGCGGAAATGTCCTCCGGGTGAAAGGCTTCGTGGAGGATGATGGCCAGTGGTACGAGCTGAATGCTGCCGCCTCCGGTCTGACGGCGGCTCCCATCCCGCAGGGACAGCAGGTGCTCATCGTCATCGGCGAGGGGCTGGACAAGGCCCGGCTGGAAGAAGACTTGAGACAATGAGTTTTCCACAATGAAACAGATAATTGTGCAATATTGATTGCGCCGACCCTCCTGCAGCGTTATAATAGAGAAAAATAAATCAGGAGGCCGTTTCATGAGCACTTCGACCACCCAAAAGCCGACCACCCGCCGCATCGTGGGTATGGTGGTGGGCATTGTCATTATTGGTCTGGGCATCGCCCTCTTCAAGCAGTCCCATCTCGGCAACGACTCCATCAGCGCGCTGAATATGCGCCTTGCCGAGCTGCTGGGCATCTCGCTGGGCGTGCAGAACGTCGCCACCAACATCCTCTTCTTTGCACTGGAATTCTGGTTCGGGCGCAAATACATCGGCCTTGGCACCTTCGTCAACGGCATCGGCATGGGGTTCATCATAACCTTCTTCTACGACCCCATTGCCGCGGCCTTCGGCCCGGCAGCGTCCCTGCCGGAACAGCTGGTGTGGGTGGTGCTGGCCGTCCTTGTGACGGCGCTGGGCGCGTCTCTCTACCAGACGGCCGACCTCGGCATTGCGCCCTACGATTACCTCTCGCTGGGTCTGCGGGACTACACGCACTTCCAGTACTTCGGCTGCCGCGTCTTCACCGACGCCTTCTGTGCCCTGCTCTGCTGGCTCCTGGGCGGTCTTGTGGGTCTGGGCACCCTCATCTGCGCGTTCTGCCTCGGACCCTTCATCCAGTTCTTCAACGGCCTCGTCTCCGAGCGGGTCCTGCAGTATAAGCCCGAAAAAGCATGAGCATAACGAAAAAGACATCCGCCGACGGCAGATGTCTTTTTTGTATCTTACTCGAATTTGAACAGCGGCGTGCCGGTGGAGACGATGCCGCCCGCAATGATATGGAGCTTTGGCAGGTCGTCGGCGTTGGTCACGATGACGGCGCTCTCGGTGGAGAGCCCGGCGGCGCGGATGGCGTCGAGGTCCACGTTCAGCAGGGGCGTTCCGGCTTTGACGGCCTGTCCTTCCCTGACCAGCGGGGTGAAGCTGCTGCCCCGCAGGGCGATGGTGTCCATCCCGATGTGGATGAGCAGCTCGATGCCCTCGGTGCTTTCCAGCCCCACAGCGTGGAGGGTGGGGACGATGGAAGTGACCTTCCCGTCGAAGGGGGCGTAGACCGTGCCGCCGGTGGGCTCGATGCCGCAGCCCGGGCCGAGGATGGCTGCGGCGAACGTCTCGTCCGGGAGCTGTTCCAGCGGGAGAACGATGCCGTCCATGGGGGCTTTGACGACCATCTTTTCACCGGAGAACCGCGTCTCTTCCGCAGTCTTTGCCCTGCCGCCGAAGAGCCTGTCCCAAAAGCCCATAGAGAAAACCTTCCTTCCACTCATGTTTCTTTCAAAGATAGCATATTGACGCCCCAAAAGCAACTGACGTTTCGCATAAAATGGAGGGAAAAGTTTTGGCAGTTACATCAGAGCGATGAGCTGCTCGATCTCTTCCATCTTAGTGGCCCAGCTGGTGGCGATGCGGACGACGGTGTGGCTGTCGTCGAACTTCTCCCAGAAGCCGAACTTTGCCTTGCCTTCCAGCGCGGCCAGCTGGGTGTTTTCCAGCACGACGAAGAGCTGGTTGGTGGGGGAGTCCATAAAGAAGCGGTAGCCCTTTGCGGCGAGGCCCTTCTTGAGGGCGTTGGCCGTCTCGATGGCGTTGCGGCTGATGCGGGTGTAGAGGTCGTCGGTGAAGAGGACGTCGAACTGGATGCCCATGAGGCGGCCCTTGGCCAGCAGAGCGCCCTGCTGCTTGACCATCGTCATGAAGTGGGCCGGTGCGCCGTGGGGGAAGACCACGGCCTCGCCGCAGAGTGCGCCCACCTTGGTGCCGCCGATGTAAAAGACGTCGGTGAGCCTGGCGAGGTCGGCCAGGGTCACATCGGTGCCTTCGCTCACCAGCGCATAACCCAGACGTGCGCCGTCCACGAAGAGGGGCATATGGTAGGTGTGGCAGACGGCGGACAGGGCCTCGAGCTCAGCCTTGCTGTACAGGGTGCCGTACTCGGTGGGGTGGGAGATATACACCATGCCGGGGAAGACCATGTGGTCGTGGTTCGAGTCGGCGTAGAAGGTCTTGCAGAAATCCTCCACCGTGGCGGCATCCAGCTTGCCGTTCTTCTGGGGCAGGCCGATGACCTTGTGGCCGGTGAACTCGATGGCACCCGCCTCATGACCGGCCACATGGCCGGTGGCGGCGGCGATGACGCCCTCCCAGCGGCGGAGCATGGAGGCGATGACGATGGAGTTGGCCTGGGTGCCGCCGGAGATGAAGAAGACGTCTGCCTCGGGGCAGGCGCAGGCGGTGCGTATCTTCTCTTTTGCGCTGGCGCAGTAGGGGTCGGTGCCGTAGCCGGACACCTTCTCGAAGTTCGTTTCCGTCAGCTTCTGCAGGATGGCGGGATGCGCACCCTCGCAGTAGTCGTTCTCAAAATACAGCATATTCTTTCCCTTTCCTTTATTACGATAAAGAAGATGATTCTATTGTGAGCCAGGAACGCACTTTTGTCAACCCTTTGGAACAACGGAAAAATGCCCACCCTTTGCTGTATCTTTAATTTATTTGTGGTATACTTTTACAGTGTAACCGAATATATATCGGGAGGGACAGCAAATGAAGCAGATGCTCCGGAAAAAGGACGTCTGGGTACTTTTGGCGGCGCTCATCGGGGCGTTCGCCTGTGTGACGCTCATCCAGTTCATCAGCGGCCGCATCGACGGTGTGGCCTCGATGGTGTTCCTGCTGGCGGTGTTTTTTGTTTCCATGTACACCGACGGCTACTGGTGGGGCGTGGCCGGTTCTGTCATCAGCGTGCTGGCGGTCAACTTCGCGTTCCGCACGCCCTACTTTGCCTTCAACTTCACCATCCCGGAGAACATCTTCTCCGGCGTGGTGATGCTGGTGGTCTCCTTTATGACGAGCACCCTGACCACCCGCGTCAAAAAGCAGGAGCAGCTGCGGATGGAGAGCGAGACGGAGAAGATGCGGGCCAACCTCCTGCGGGCTGTCTCCCACGACCTGCGCACTCCGCTGACGTCCATCTACGGGTCCTGCTCTACGGTCATCGACAACTACGACTCGCTGGGCCGGGAGCAGAAGATAAAGCTCCTTTCCGAGGCCTGTGCCGACGCCCAGTGGCTCAACCGGATGGTGGAGAATCTGCTCTCCGTCACCCGCATCGACGCTGACGGCGTCGCCATCCAGAAGACGCCCACCGTGCTGGAAGAGCTGGTGGATACGGTGTTGGTGCGGTTCCAGAAGCTCCACCCCGGCGTACCGGTGGAAGTAAAACTTCCGGATGACTTCATCGTCATCCCGATGGACTCCATGCTCATCCAGCAGGTGCTGACGAACCTTTTGGAAAACGCGGTGCTCCACGCCAAGGGGATGACCTGCCTGACGCTGCGGGTGTTCACGCTGGGGCAGCGGGCGGTGTTTGAAGTTATTGACAACGGCTGCGGCATCCCGAAAGAGCGGCTCAAGACCCTCTTCACCGGCACGACCCTGACGCAGGATACCTCGTCGGGCGGCAAGCACGGCATGGGCATCGGGCTGTCGGTGTGCGCGGCCATCATCAAAGCCCACGGCGGCGAGATAAAGGCCGAGAGCACGCCCGGCGAGGGTACGACCATCCGGTTCTGGCTGGAGACCGAAGAAGTGGATACGGAGGAAACAGAGGATGAGCAATAATAAATTCAAGGTACTTATCATCGAGGATGAGGCGAACATCTGCAGCTTCATCCAGACTCTGCTGGAGACCAACGGCTATCAGGCACTGGTGGCCCAGACCTGCGTGATGGGCATGACCATGTTCATCTCCTATAACCCGGACCTCGTCATCCTGGACCTCGGCCTGCCCGACCGGGACGGTCTGGACGCCATCCGCTCCATCCGGCAGAAGTATCTGACCCCCATCATCGTCCTGTCGGCCCGCACCACCGAGCAGGATAAGATCGAGGCCCTCGACCTTGGTGCCAACGACTATATCACCAAGCCCTTCGGCACCGGTGAGCTGCTGGCCCGGGTGCGGGCTGCGCTGCGGGTGAACCGCTATGGCGGCGGCAGTCTGCCCGGCGGGGTGTTCAGCGCACAGGGCCTCACCATCAACTACGAGCGCCGCAAGGTGTTCGTGGACGGGCAGGAGGTGCGCCTGACCCAGACGGAATACAACATCGTGGCTTTCCTGTCCGAGCACGCCGGGCGCGTGATGACCTATGCGGCCATCGTCCGGGCCATCTGGGGCGACACGGACGCCAGCAGCACCAAGAAGCTGCAGGTGAATATGGCCAATATCCGCAAAAAGCTGGGCAGCCGCCCGGGCAGCAATACTTATATCCTCAACGAGCTTGGCGTCGGCTATCGGATGATAGAAGAAGACGCAAAGCCCATGGAACCTGCGGAGGAGACGAAATGACACTGGCGCTGAGCCTGTTTGTCCTGTTTTATATTTTGATGCTGGCGGTGCAGCAGTACCGCCCCTGGGTCGCGCTGGGCGGGGCCGGGGCGTTCCTGCTGTTGGGAAAGCTGGGCGTGTACGATTTCACGCTGGCGGACGCCGCCCGGGCCGTAGACTTCAATGTCCTGCTGATGATGGCGGGAATGATGGGTACGGTCTTTCTTTTTATCCAGAGCAAGATGCCCGCCCGGCTGGCTGAGGAGCTCATTGCCCATGTGCCGGATGTCCGGTGGGCCGTGTCGGTGCTGGCTTTGCTGGCGGGGTTCATCAGTGCCTTTGTGGACAATGTGGCCACCGTGCTGATGGTGGCTCCGGTAGGGCTTGCCATCGCCCGGCGGCTGAAACTATCGCCGGTGCCGGTGCTCATCGCCATTGCGGTGTCGTCCAATTTACAGGGCGCGGCAACGCTGGTGGGGGACACCACGAGCATCCTGCTGGGCGGCTTTGCGGGGATGAATTTCTTCGATTTCTTCTGGATGGAGGGTCGACCCGGCATCTTTTGGAGCGTGGAGCTGGGAGCGCTGGCCTCGCTGGGGGTGCTGTTCTGGCTGTTCCGGGACCAGCGCCAGCCCGTCCATGTCACGGTGGAAACGGAGGTGGAGGACGATGTCCCCACGGCGCTTCTCCTGCTGACGGTAGGTCTGCTCATCGCGGCGTCCTTTCTGCCTGAGCCTTCTGGCGGCGTGCTGCATCTGCTCTATACCTTGCGCAGCGGGCTCGTCTGCATGGGGCTGTGCCTCTTCGGTGCCGCCCGCGCCTGCTGGCGCAGCCACTCCCTGAAGCCGCTGGCCGAGACGTTCCGGGCGCTGGACTATGACACCCTGCTGCTGCTCTTCAGCCTCTTTATTCTGCTGGAAGGAGTGAGCAGGGCGGGAGTCATCGACGCGGCGGCGCAGCTGTTCCACTCCGCAGCCGGAGACGAGCCGCTGCATCTTTATCTGCTGCTGGTGGCTGCGTCGGTGGGGCTGTCGGCCTTCATCGACAACATCCCCTATGTGGCGGCTATGCTGCCGGTGGTGCAGGGCGTCGCCGCCCTCATGAACGGCGGCGCGGGCATTGAGCCGGAGCTGTTCTACTTCGGTCTGCTTACCGGCGCGACGCTGGGCGGCAACCTGACCCCCATCGGCGCGTCAGCCAATATCGCGGCCATCGGTATTCTCCGCAAGAACGGTGAGACTGTTCGTACCCGGGACTTCCTGCGCATCGGTGTGCCGTTCACGTTGGCAGCGGTCCTCGTGGGGGCGGGGAGCCTCTGGCTGTTCTGGGGCATCTGAGAAAATTCAGGAAAAACTGCAAAATAAGAAGCGTGGTCTGGCAGGCATCTGCCCCGGCAGTAGGCATCACCGGGGCAGATGCCTGTGTTTTTGCGCGCAGAGACGCAAGATAAAATATGCGGAAAAGAATGCAAAAACTTTTTTGAAAAAACGCTTGACTTTCCCGCTTTCCGTGGTATAATAACTATCGTTCCGAGCCGAACGGCAGCGAACAAAACAGAATATGCGGATATGGCGGAATTGGCAGACGCGTTAGATTCAGGTTCTAATCGGGGCAACTCGGTGGAGGTTCAAGTCCTCTTATCCGCACCACAACAACAAAATCCGAACTTTTTTCCAATAGGAGAAGGGTTCGGATTTTTTGTATTCTTTGGAAAACAGAACGAATCCCTTGCTTCCATCGAAAAACGTCCTAGACCTTATCACAAAAAAGCACGACAGACCACTGTGAGAGTGCCGTAAGGCAGAAGGGACACAAACATGAAGTACGATGAAAGAGCCTGCAAATTCAACATGGACACCGGCTGCGTGGAACTGCTGCTCCGGGATGGGAGGAAAATCTCTATCGACTGCACCGGGGTCGAGGATGCACTGGACGTGACCATGGCGCAGAGGTCGGAGTTGGATTACCTTATCCACAATGACCCACTGGGCTATGCGGATTTGATTCTGAACGGCGACCCGAAGGAATATTTGAAGAATGTGTCCGGTAGTCGTACACTAGAAGATTGAAAAGTAATTGTCTGTCGAACAAAAATGTTCGGCAGACAATTTTTTTCATAGATTTAGAAGTACTGTCAGTTCCAACCATACAAAAACGTTGAGTTCAACAGGTGAATCTTTGCACCGGAAAAATCAAGGATCCTCTCATCGCGCATCCGGCACAGCTCACGGGAAAGAGCACTGCGGTCCACACAGAGGAAATCTGCCAGTTCTGTCCGGGTGTAGGGTAGACTGTAACAGCCTTTTTCATCGGGTGTCAAGGTTTGAAGATAAATCTTCAGACGATCTCGAAGCCGTTTTTGTGCTAAAATACGCACTTTGGTGTTAAAAAAGAGAAGCTGCTGCGCCATATCCTGCATAAGATTTGCTGTGACTTGCATCCGGCAGGGACAGGACAGCGTTTTCTGTGACATCAATGCGCTGAAATCCAGCAGCATTACGGTACAGTCCGAACTGGCACGCAGACAGACCGGACTTGTCGTCCAGCCAGTACATGCCAGTTCTGCACCAAATATTTCTCCGGGATGAAAACGGCAGATGCTGATTTGATTGCCATTTTCATCATACAAAAATTCTTCTATCGTGCCATCCAGCAGTACGCCAGTATTATGGCTCTGTTCGCCCAGCTCGACGATGTGCGCACCACGCGGATATTCACGGATAGTCGCATTCAAACAACTAAGAACTTCCTTATATTTTCGCGGCTGGATGTCATGGAACATTCCGCATTGCTGTAAAGTTAAATAATATTGCTCCATCTTAAAATTTGATTCACCGTTGCCATAACAACGGACAGGTCAAGGTAGTTGTGTTAAACTCATAGTTAGAGATGTCTAATTGGAAGACATCATTATTATACATTATAAAGTTTGAGATGTCAAACCCTGTGACATGCAGGGTTTATTTTGAAGGAGTGACACAATGTTTTCATTGGGAATGGATATCGGGTCTTCAACGGTCAAGCTGGTGCTGCTGAAAGATAAAGAAATTGAAAAGCAGTGGATGGCAGTGCATCACGGCAGCCCTTTTGTCTGCCTGAAAAAAGGCCTTTCCACGTTGGAACTGGCAATGGATACTCCGTTTTCACTCTGTGTGACCGGAAGCAACACGGAGGCTCTGCTGGAGCAAGATTCAGCCATTCCCTCTTTAGGTGATATCCCAGCTATCGTCGAGGGTGTGCGCTGGATCATTCCGCAGGTGGGTTCTGTGGAGAGATAATTTGGATGAAAACAAACCATCGGCTGGTTGGCTTGACCAGATGCAGAGGCAGATGCAGACCCTTGGTAATGAACTTGGAGCGCACAGTGCCTTTGCGGAAGACGCTGAAACACTGTTCCTCATTGCGGACTCTGCCTTGCCGAATTTTTCAGGCGGGAACGGTCGATATCGGTACGCCAAGGCCGTGGAGCTTTCTAGCCGTACCAATGCAGTGCTGACCCTTGCACCCCGGTATGAAAATACCGCTATGATTCTGGATATGCGCGGCCTGCACGATGCCTGTCGGGCTCCGCTGTTCCAGATTTCCCTTGATAATGACTGGGATGAAACTGCATGGAGCCGCCTGCGTTCGTTCCTCTACTACTGCTGAATCTGGCAAATGCAAAGAACCCGTCCGGTACGTCCGGACGGGTTCTTTGCGTCTGTTATGAAACAGAAAATCGCTTATTCGATGACCAGCAGCAGGCTCATTTTGAATTTGCCCTGTGCGGTAACGCTGTGCAGGCCGTTCTTATCGAAACGGAAGCTCTCGCCTGCGTTCAGCTCGTAATCCTTGCCCTCATAGCCAATAATGGCCTTGCCTTCGAGGGCGGTCAGGATGGCATTGCCGGGAGCACGGTGCGGAGTCAGGCCAGTGCCCTCGTCAAAAGCCATCAGGACAAATTTCATGTTGTCTGCATGAGCGATGTCCAGATTGGCGATGCTGCCCTCTTCATAAGAAATGAGGTTCTTCAGTTCGGTGGGCTGGCCTGCCTTGATGATGTTGTTCATGGTAAAATTCTCCTTTTTCAAAATGATTTCGGTATAGATCATTCCACTGTCGGTTTTTGTGCCGCACAGTGTTTTCGGCGGTACATACAGCACTTCTCCGGGTTTGACAGACACTTCCTGCCCATCGACTCCCAGAAGAAACTTGCCGTTTCCCTCACCACCCAGATAAAGAGTGGTGCAGTCATAGTATTCCGGGGTAATAGAAGTGCCTGCGCCCAAGGAAAACCATGTTACCGGCACTCCATAGCCCAGTCCGGAAGGTCGGGAAACGGTCATAGCATCCCGGATCGGGCGAACCTGGGAAAGTGTAAAAGGGACATTGTTCATACAGCAGTTTCCTCCCGCAGAGCAACCGGAACGATGCTGCGCACCGACCGCCCCTGATAATGCAGTTCATCCACCAGCACCTGAACATCAAAAGAATACGAGATGTTCTCCTCGTTCAAGATCTCCGCAGCTGGACCGTAGAAAAATTCGCCTTTGCGGTTCAGCATCAGGACTTCGTCCGCTACGCTCATGGCATTGGTGGGATAGTGGGTATTCATGATGGCACTGATGCCGGATTCATGCGCCAGCCGCTCCACCATATTCAGTACTAAGATCTGATTGTGGAAATCCAGACCGGTTTCCGGCTCGTCCAGAATGATGAGCTTCGGCTCGTTGATGAGGGCACGGGCAATGAGCACCATTTGTAGTTCACCGCCGCTCATCCGGTTGCAGTCCTTGTTGGCAAGACGGGTGATCCCCACTCGTTCCATCATGGCTTCCGCCATTTCGATTTCCTCTTTGCCGGGTTGCTGAAAGGTTCCGAGATGCGCACTGCGCCCCAGCAGAACCATTTCCAGACCGGTGTAGGAAAAAGCGAAGCCACGGGACTGCGGAATGTAGGAGATAGTGCTCCAGACATCCTTCGGCTTGAGGGTGTGGATATCCTTCCCATAAAATAGGGTTTTTCCGCTGTGCCATGGCAGCAGACCGATCATGCACTTGAGCAGGGTGGTTTTACCAATGCCGTTTGGTCCAAGAATTGCAAGGATGTGTCCTTCTTCCAGACGCAAATTGATATTTTCGAGAATCACAGGCTGCTTCGGGTAGCCGAAGCAACCGTTCTGCACTTCCAAGATCATTGCAGATTGCTCCTTGTTTTATTCAACAGAGAAATAAACGCCGGCGCACCGATGATAGCGGTGAGGATGGAAAGAGGCAGCTCGATAATGCTGATGCTGCGGGACAGGGTATCGATCAGGATCATAAAGCTGGCTCCCAGACTGAGACTGAGGGGCACCACATAACGGTTGTTGCTTCCAACCAGCATCCGGGATGCGTGCGGGATCAGCAAACCGATCCAGCCCACCTGACCGCACATGGAAACGGCTGAAGCCGTGACCAGCGTAGATGCAACAATGAACAGCATTCGGGTCTGCTTGATGTTGATGCCGCTGGCACGAGCCTCGTCATCACTCAGTGAAAGGATGTTCAGCCGCCAGCGCAGCAGATAGATGATGATAATTCCGGCAACGATACGTGGGCAGCCAATCAGGATCTTCTGGTAACTGGCACTGGTAAAGCTGCCCATGAGCCAGTAGGTGATCTCCGGCAGCTTGTCCTGCGGATCGGCAGTATATTTCAGCAGCGAACCCAGTGCGTTGAACAGAGAGGATGCAATCGTACCGGCCAGCACCAGATAAACCATAGAACGCCCATCACTCTTGCCTGCGATTTTCAGAGTAAAACAGACGGAAATCAGGCCAAAGACCAAGGCAATGAGCTGCGTTTCCAGAATACTGCAAGACAGGATAATGGCAAGAATTGCACCCACGCAGGTGCCGCTGGTCACACCCAAAATATCCGGTGTGGCAAGCGGATTGGAGAATAAGGATTGATAGGTATTGCCTGCACAAGACAGACCCGCGCCGACGATGATGGCCGTCAGAATGCGGGGCAGCCGCAGATTGATGACGATGGAGTAGTTCTGTACATTTGAGGTGCTCTCACCCGTCAGAGCAGTGCGCAAAGCTGTGAGAACTTCGCCTACCGGAACATTCATTCGCCCAAAGCACAGGCAGATGAGTGCGGTCACAAGGGGCAAAGCAAACATCAATACCACGGCCAGAGGAGTGAACCGGCCTTTTTTGATCCAGATGGTATCTTTCATCAGTACAGCAGCATTTCCTCCAGCTCGTCATCCGTCACATCGTAGCCGTACCATATCTTGTAATATTCCTTGATGGTATCGCCCAGCGGATAATCGGCAAAAGCATCCGGGTAGGTGTTGCAGGCCAGCCATGCCAGCACCAGCGGAGCATCCGGATTCGGGGTGAACCAGTTCCACATACCCAGCGTAGTGTTGTAGACCCGGCCGCTCTTCACGGCAGTCAGGGTGGAGAAGTCAGCACCGTCCACATTCCCGCTCAGCACGTCCTCGGTGCGCAGGGGCTGCAGGCCGGGACCATCCAAGAAAAGAATATCGGGATTCCAGCTATAAATCTGCTCCATGCTGGCCTGTGCAAAGCCAGTGGCTTCCAGTGCCTTATCCGTCACACCCAGACGCTTCATCCAGTAGGTTCCAAAGGTGCCCTGACCGGATACCTGCGGTACACCGTCTGCATACTTCCACAGAATCAGCGCACTGGGGCGATCCATTTGAGGAATTTCCGCAATACGGGCTTCCACATCGGTCACGATCTCATCACCGGCAGCAACAAAGGCGTCGGTCTTGCCCGGTTCGTTGAAGATCTGCTCCAGCAGCTTCAGCCACTCTTCGTAACGCTCAATGGGATCAGCTTCCGTAGATGCGCCCACGGTAGCGAAACCGATGGAGGGGATTCCGCTGGCCTTCAGGATTTCGGCATGGGAGGAGTTGCCCGCATTGTACAGGATAACATCGGGATTCAGCTTCATGATCTCCTCGATGTTCAGGTCGCTCTGAGCATAGACCGTATCGCTGGACTCCAGAAGCTCCGGGGCGATATTCTTCAATACAGTGTCAGAAATAACCGACTTGAAAGAGCCGCAGTAACCCACGATGTAGGGAGCACTGCCCTCAAAATAGGCCATATAAGTAGACAGAATGGGGATTTGGTCGATGACGACGCGGGTGACCTTATTAGGCACTTCTACTTCGTTGCCGCCGTGGTCTACGACGGTATGGGTACCGGTCTCATCCATAGATGCGGCAGAGGAAGCCACCTCGCTGGACACCGTGGAAGAAGTCACAGAAGAAGCTGTGCTGCTGGAAGAAGAACCGCAGGCGGCCAGAACACCGGCTGCACTTACAGCAGCCATGGCAGTGATAAACGAACGACGAGAAATTTTTTTCATGGAAAACTCCTTTAATAAACAGATAGTTCTTTGTTTGTGGCGGTTAGTTATGAATAACCAACTGCCAAGCAGTTTATCAGATTCATTTTCCTTTGTCGGTTGCTATGGCAACAACAGCGCAAATTTATGTGATGGTAAAAATAGCCACAAAAACAGGGTGCGCCCCTGAATAGGACGCACCCTGCCAGTGCAATTCACGATTTGATTCGTTGGCAACAACCGTGAATTGCATATCGCAAACAAGTTGTTGAGAATTGCACTGCTTGAAAAACTTGCGATTAAATCCACATACGATAGCGATATGTACAACAGGGCGTTCCCCGTCGTGAACGCTCTGTTTTTCTTTGCTTGGGATATGATGAGCCTGCTCTTCCTGCCATGCAGCAAATTCTCTTTGCCCTTCCTCGCTGTTCCAGCAGGCAAGGATGGCCGGGTAGAATGCCCGTGCCAGACGGTCAATGACTTCATCGGGATAAGGGGAAGTGTTTGTGGACTTTTTCTTTTTGTTCAAACGCACGCTCCTTTGACTGTCCCACCGTGGCAAAGTCGGGCGAGAAAATCAAAGTTCCAATTTCATATCAGGCGCAAGGGCGCGGATGCTTTCCGCCCTGCACTTGCGGCTGGTGGCTCGTTGATGGCTTACAAGTGCCTGTCGTTATGCGATTTTTTCATCGTTCAGCATTTCTTCAAACTGTGCCATATACGCCTTGTGCTGCTTGAGAATCTTCGTGGTTTCCACTTTCACATAGGCATCATCGGGCACATTGGGAAGGTAGCGCATAAGAAAATCAACGTCCTGCTGGATGCGCCGGACGGCAGCTTCCAGCGCAGAGTAGTTGATTTCAGAGTAGTGTGAGTAGCTCGACTGCGGAGCAGAGCGGTCCTCCGGGTGCAGAATCTCGTGCACGATTTGCTTGCGGTTCGGAAAATCAGCTCTGGCAAGGCGGTGCATATCGGCATCACGGACTTTGAACTGCCCGGACAGGATTTTTTCCTGCATACCGGGCACCATCTGTTCCAGGATCTCTACGCCGTGCATGAACTTTTCAGAACGGGCAACGTAGGATTCGCTGACGTTGTTCCGCTCTGCAATCTGCTTGCGGATGCTCGCTTCCGCAGAGGTGGGAGGAATTGTGCCAAATTGACACAATTCCTCCGGGGCGGTTTTCTTGGCAGCAGCCGTGTGCTGATTGTTGCCGTTTCCACCGGGCTTCCGATGTTCCACACTGTACTGCTTTCCAATGAGGAACTTCTTCTGCTCCGGCGTGAGATTGCGCCGCCCCAGCTGATTCTTGCAGATCCATGCGAGGACTTCTTCTCTGCTTTCAAACGGGAGCGGCATGGTGGAGAAAGAAATTTCGGGATGCTCCTGAACGATTTCATAACGATTGTGGCCATCAACAAGGGTGTTACCCCAAACGATCAAAGGAGAAATCAGCTTGCCCTCCTTGAGGATATTTTCTTCAAGCTGCTTAAATTCATCATCGGTCAGAGGGGGAATCTGGGACTGGAACTCCGGGTCGATTTTCAAGTTGATCATACGCACACTCCTTTATCTCTCCTGCTGCGTCTGTTCTTCCTCCCGGAAAAGGACGCAACATTCTGCTTTGCGGTTTTCAGTTTGAGCAGTTCTTCCTTGGTTTCCTTGTACTGCTCGTAGAACTTTGCCTTTTCGGATGCCAGCTGCGCATACTCGGCTTCCAGCTTTTTCGGACTGGGCAGCTTCGTGATGTTGTTTGCCTTGAGATAGGCTGCTGCCGTCCGGTATGCTGTCAGTTCTGCACGGTGCTGTTCTTCAAAGGCTGCGGAGCAATCTTTTTTGTATTTCTATAAATAACAATCAAGAGGGTGACAACAAAAGCTGTCACCCTCTTGATTGTTATTTATTTTTCCCACGTTTTAGCTTTTTGTCGGACATCTATAATTTGGAGCTGGTATAGAATGCTGGGAATTGCAGAAACCAATGAAAAAATACCCAAGACAATAGAATGCTTGATAATCGCAAACAGTGCAAATAGGAGCAGCAGGAATAGCCATGGGTTACGCAAATTGCGGTAGTATTTTTCTTTATCGTCATAAGAGGTATGGAGTTCAAAAGGCTTTCCATCATTTGTTTTTTCTACAATCAATATTTCTCGATTAAAAGTTGTTGTGTTTGTCGCAATACGACCGCCCCTTTCTGCCCATGGGCGCCAACGAACTTTTCCAACAGAATAGTTTAGATTGATGTTTTTGAAAAATACCTTGTAGCCCATATCCTCCAAGAAATCAGCGTAGTCCGTTGCGTTCTCTTTTGATTTTTCTCCGATAAACTCTACACAATAGGTCAATTCATCGGGCTTGCATTTCTCAAATTCGTATAAAAGTGTTCCCGTCCGAACAAGTTGATAGCCTTTTTCGGACATTTTGTTTAACCATTTTGCCTGTGCATTTAGCAATCCGCCAAAAAATCGATAACATTTTTTACTCATACTGCACCTCCAATAATTTCACTTGCGACGCTTACAAGTTCATTTAGTCTTGCAAGCTCTTTTTCTGCAATTTCTTTTCCCTGTGCTGTAATGTGGTATTCTTTTTTTCTTCCCTCACTATCTCCATAAGGTTCAATCCACTTCTTGTCCTGCAAAGAATTTAATGCTCCATATAAAGTGCCTGCGCCTAGGGAAAGCCGTCCGTCTGTTTTTTCTTCAATAAACTGCATAACAGCGTATCCGTGTTTTGGTGTATAAAGAGAGAGCAGAATATAAAAGGTGACTTCTGTAAGCGCGCCACCTTTTGCATTGTCGCGCATGGTTTGCCTCCTTATTACGGTTACTGTAATAAATATATCACTAACCGTAATATTCGTCAAGCGGATTCAGGAAAATTATTTAATGGGTGTGTGAAAGAAGAACGGTCTGCTCTTTATTTGTTTTGTTGTTCGGCGTGTCGTGGTGCTGGGAATTGCTAGGGGTCGATTGAACATTCGTTTTGGTCATTGTACCTCCTGTCTGTTCGATAACTCCTCGGTGAAGTTATGTAAGCACGACACGCCGTTGCTGTTCGCACCGTCAGGCGCGAACTATGAGCAGGGTTTGGGGTGGGACCGCGTTTGCGAAGCGCAGCGCAGCAATGAAAGCCCCAGTGGGGCTTTTAAGCGGCAGCGCGGTCTGCGACAGCAGATGGAGGGGCGTTGCCCCGACAAGCGCTACCCCAACAAGATCACTTCGGAAATGCAGACGCATTGCAGAAGTGAAGTCCCGGATGGACAGGAAATTTTCAAGAATTGAAAATTTGTGGCCACGGGACGGTTCTTGCCCTATACCGTTACGCTCAAAACACGTTTCTGAGAGTTGTTTCCGAATTGTTAAGACGCAAAAATAAGTAAAGGGCCACTGCTCGTATATGATAATCACCGGTTGACCCGAACGAAGTTCCTGCCCCTGTTTTGCAGCGGCGTTGTCTGGCTCGCTCACGGAAAGTGTGAGGTCATGGCACGGTATCACGTTCAGACGGCTTATGAAGGATTCAAGGTACAGTATGAAGAAAGCTGGGCGCAGTGCGGACACTACGTCCTGCTTCTTTCAAACGCAAGAATAACACTTTGAAGTTGTGCAGTCAACAACCAAAAACAAATTTTGGAAGATTGAACAACTACATAAGATTTTATTTGTGAAAAAGAAAAATACCGCCCATGCAGCGCAGCGATGATTTTGTCGGGTGAATCGGCGGCAAAATGAATCGGGTGTGTTGCGGGGCGGTACGTTCTGTCTGGGTAATATCCACTGAAAGTGGTGGTTATCATGATAAGCACCACCACTTTTCAGCAGGATTTGGAATAAAGAGTATCATGGAAGTGTAGGCGCGTCAAGATAGTTTTGGGGAATTCATTGCGGTAAAGCGGTAGAAGTAAGACTTATATAAGCAAAAGCACCGCCCCACTCTGGAAAATCCAGCGTGAGACGGTGCCAATGAAGGAGAAATGGAAAAATGTCAGGGTTTGATGGGATTTTATGCCTGTACCATCCGGGCAATTCTTTCCCGAACTTCCGCTTCTGGTACAACGCTTGTGATGCCGCCATGCTTTTGCGTAGAAAGGCTTGCGGCACAGCAGGCAAATGTTGTGATAGCAGTCAGTTCCTTTTTTGTTAAATCCGCAGGAGCCTTATTCAATTTCAGGAAGCGGCTCATAGCACTTCCGCCGAAAATATCCCCGGCACCGGTGGTATCCACGACATGGATCTCGGCAGGCGAAGCGATCTCGCCGGTGCAGTTCCGGTTTGCAAAATAGCATCCCTTCGGACCAAGCGTGACATACACAAGGCTGGCACCATATTCCGTCAGCAGTTTCTGTGCGCTTTCCTGCGGCGAAAGTCCCCAGAGAAAATCCACTTCCTCGTCGCTGATCTTGATGATGTCCGCCTGATGCAGACCCCATTCGATCTGCTCTTTGGCGGCAGCTTCAGCCTTGGCATCCAGTACCGGGGCAGTGGAGGTCAGTGCGTTGTACAATGCGTCCAGATGCGGATCTGCAAGGAAGTTGTCCAGTGTAACCAGCTGTGCCTGCGGGGCGCTCTTAGCGGCACGGTCAGCCAGAATGCGCTGGCAGACCACTACGTCCGCATCGGCAGGGATGGTGTCTACGCTGGTGTTGGTCACGGTCAGATCGGGGCGTTCGGCTTTGATGCGGTTGTGGAACTTGGTAGCACCCATGGCGCTGGAACCCATACCGGCATCGCAAGCAAAGACGATCTTGCGGATTTGACCGACATTTACGGCAGTAGGTTCAGGAACCTCGCCCTTAGCCTGCGCCTTCATCTCCTTCATTTCGTTCTGGGCATCGGTCAGGCTCTTGGCATGGCCGGAGGTTGCTTTCAGGATGATCGAGGACAGGATAAAGGAGACTGCACCAGCGATGATAACGCCCAGCAGGACGGTGAGGATGGAATCCCGGGGAGCCATTGCCATGTAGGCAATGAGGGAACCGGGAGAAGCAGGGCCGGACAGGCCTGCACTTGTCATGGAGTAGAACAGGATGGCGCAGAAGTTGCCTACGATGGGGGCGATAATGATCACGGGATTCATCAGGATGTAGGGAAAGTAGATCTCGTGGATGCCGCCCAGCAGGTGGATGATGACAGCACCGGGAGCGGATTGGCGGGTGGTGTCGTCCTTACAGAAGAAGCAGTAGGCCAGCAGGATGCCAAGGCCGGGGCCGGGGTTGGCATCCTGCATATACATGATGGAGCGACCGGTCTCAGCAGCCTGACTTGCACCGATGGGGCTGAAGATGCCGTGGTTGATGGCGTTGTTCAGGAACAGCACCTTGGCAGGCTCAATAAAGACGGACACCAGCGGCAGCAGGCTGTGCGCCACAAGGAAGTCCACACCGGCGGTCAACATGGTGAGGATGGCGGTCATGAACGGGCCGATGACGTAGTAGCCAAGGATGGCCAGCAGCATACCCAGAATGCCGACGGAGAAGTTGTTGACCAGCATCTCGAAACCGGCAGGGATATGGCCTTCCACCTTCTTATCGAATTGCTTGATGATCCAGCCGGCCAGGGGACCCATGACCATAGCACCCATCAGCATGGTGTAGCCCGAGCCGCAGATGCAGCCCACCACGGCGATGGCGGCGATGACACGACCACGGTCGCCTGCGACCATTTTGCCGCCCTGCCCTGCAATGAGGATGGGCAGCAGATAGGTCAGCATCGGGGAGACCATGCTGGCCAGCTTTTCGTTGGGGAACCAGCCCGCTTCAATGAACAGAGCGGTGAGGAAGCCCCATGCGATGAATGCGCCGATGTTCGGCATGACCATGCCGCTGAGGGACTTTCCAAAGCGGGAAACAGCGTTTTTCATTTGTAGCTCTCCTTTTAACTTGAAAGGCAGGCGGCGCAGCTCCTGTGGCATGGGAGAAGCGGCCTGCGGATGTTTGTTCGGAGGAGCTTTCGTTTCGTTCTGGCACTATTCTAGCCGATATTGCGCCGGATTTCAATGGTGATAAGCAGTACTGCTGTCACCGGGGAATGGTGACAGCGGTGGGCTGATACGGCAACATCTCCAATGGGCGCGCGAGTGATTTGTGCATCTTCAACGATGTGCCGGGATACAAGACAGGAGTGCGGAAGCTTTTGTCACCAGACGATCGTGACAAAAATACGAGAACTTCTTCTCCTGCCGCAGGGCTGGGTCACAGCGGAAACGCTGGCGGAGAGCATCGGGGTCAGCCGCCGCACCGACCTCCGGGCACTGGACGAAGCGCGCCGGGTGGTGCGGGTGCATGGCGGAGTCAAATCGGTGGAGCAGGTGGTCGGCACCGATGACCTGCTCAGCCGCCGCACGGCCCGCAATGCCGAAGCAAAGCAGATCATTGCCGAAAAAGCGCTGGCGCTGCTGCGGCCGAATACCGCTCTGTTTCTGGACTCCGGCAGCACCACCACGGCGGTGGCGCGGTGCATCCCGGACCAGCCCATGCTGATCTACACCGGCGGCCTGCACTGCATTTTTTGTTATGGCTTGATCTTCCGGTCTGCCGTGGCCGCAGCCAAGCGAAAGGGAGGATTCCACCTCGCCGCCCGGTTGGTGTCCTTAAAAGCCAAACGGGGCTTTCATTGCTCTGCTTCGCTGCGCAAACGCGAATTTCTATGCCGCGTTGCTTTACACTGCCAGAAATTTTCGGTATAATAAAGGGTAGAACAGAGCAAAACACCAAAGGAAGAGGTTTTTATGGAGACTGCGGGGTGCGATTCCAGCCGACCGCTGGCCGAACAGGTTGCACAGCGGATCAAGGACTACATTCTGGAAGAAAAACTGAAGAGCGGCGACAAGCTGCCCACTGAAACAGCGATTGCCCGCGAGATGGGTGTGGCACGCAGTACCGTGCGCGAGGCCATCAAGCGGCTGGAGTCACAGAACATTCTGACCGTGCGCCACGGCGCGGGCTCTTTTGTGACCGACCAGCCCGGCCTGGCGGATGACCCGCTGGGGCTGGATTTCATTGAGGACAAGGAGCGTCTGGCCTTCGACCTGCTGGAGGTGCGTAACATCATCGAGCCGGCCATTGCCGCGCTGGCGGCGCGCCATGCCACCCCGGAGGACATCGCCGAGATGGAATCGCTGTACAACCTCATGGAATACCACATCCTGCATGGGCAGGACTATCTGAACGAGGATATGAAGTTCCACCGGACCATTGCCCGCGCCAGCGGCAATCTGGTGGCTCCCCAGCTGGCTCCCATCATCACGGCGTCGGTGGAGGTGTTCACCGAGGGCACCCACCGCACCCTGCTGCAGGAGACCCTGGACACCCACAAGGCAGTGCTGGAGGCCATCAAGTGCGGCGACAGCACCTGGGCCCGGGACGCCATGACCCTGCACCTTTCCCACAACCGCGACCTGTACCGGAAGATGCACCGCGCCCGCAGCGGTGAACCGCCCCTTGCTCCCAAAGTGCCGGAATGGGTGCTGCAGCTCAAGGAGCTGGCCAAGCCCGAAGAACCGGAAGAAAAAGAGTAAATCGAACGCAAACAGCCCGCATGACGGAGCACGATGCTCCTGCCATGCGGGCTGTTTTTCTGCGTTAACTCAGGCGGCGGGATGCATTACCACTCGGCAACGCTGCCGTCCTTGTGACGCCAGACGGGGTTCTTCCACTCGTGCGGGGTCTTGTTCTCCTCCAGCACCAGTTCCTTGTTGACGTCCACGCCCAGACCGGGACGGACGGGCAGCTGCACGCGACCGTCTACGAACTTGAAGTCGTCCTGGTTCTTGACATAGTCCAGCACGCTCTTGCCCACGTTGTAGTGGATGCCGATGCTCTGCTCCTGGATCACGGCGTTGTAGCAGGTGGCGTCCACGTTCAGGCAGCTGGCCAGAGCGATGGGGCCCAGCGGGCAGTGGGGAGCCAGGGCAACGTCGTAGGCTTCGGCCATGGAGGCGATCTTCTTGACCTCGGTCAGGCCGCCGGCGTGGCTCAGGTCGGGCTGGATGATGTCCACGCCGCCAGCCTGCAGCAGGCGCTTGAAGTCATACTTGGTGAACAGACGCTCGCCGGTGGCAATGGGCACATTGCAGGCAGCGGCGATCTCCTTGAACACCTCCATGTTCTCGCACAGCACCGGCTCCTCGATGAACATGGGGTCGAACTCTTCCAGCTTCTTGGCCAGGACCTTTGCCATGGGCTTGTGCACACGGCCGTGGAAGTCGATGGCGATGCCGAAATACTTGCCGCAGCTCTCCCGGATGGCGGCCACGCGCTCCAGAACGGCGTCCACCTTGTCGTAGGTGTCGATCATCTGCAGCTCTTCGGTGGCGTTCATCTTGATGGCGGTAAAGCCGGCATTCTTGCGCTCCAGAGCAGCAGCGCCCACGTCGCTGGGGCGGTCGCCGCCGATCCAGCTGTACACGCGCATGTTGTCGCGGCAGGCACCGCCCATGAGCTGGTAGACCGGGGCGTTGAAGAACTTGCCCTTGATATCCCACAGGGCCTGATCAATGCCGGCAATGGCGCTCATCAGCACGCCGCCGCCGCGGTAAAAACCGGCGCGGTACAGCACAGCGGAAAAGTCCTCAATGCGCATGGGGTCCTTGCCGATGAGGTAGGGCTTCATCTCCTGCACGCAGGCCAGAACGGTGGCGCAGTGGCCTTCCAGCACGGGCTCGCCCCAGCCGGTCAGGCCCTCGTCGGTCACGATCTCAACAAAGCCCCAGCGGGGACGGACAGTATAGGTGTTGACTTCAACGATCTTCATGGGAAATCATCCTTTCTCTTGTATTGCAGAAGGTTTCAATGGGTTCAGATTCAGCGCTGGATCTGGTCCACCATGCCGCGGACGTAGGCGGCGCAGGCTTCCCAGTCGTTGGCGGCCACGGCGTCCTTGGGCATCAGGCTGGAGGCCAGGCCCACGCTGATGCAGCCGGCGTCAAAGAACTCGCGGATGTTGGCGGGGCTCACGCCGCCGATGGCCATGTAGTTGGTGCCGTCAAAGGGGCCCTGCAGGTCCTTGACGTAGTGGCGGGGCATGCTGCCGGCCGGGAACAGCTTCATGGTCTTGTAGCCGAACTGCAGGCTGGTGGCCACGTCGGTGGGGGTCAGCACGCCGGGCAGCAGGGCGATGTCGTTCTCGGCGCAGTAGCTGAACACATCCAGCGGAGTGCCGGGGGTCAGAAGGAACTGTGCACCGGCGTCCAGAGCGGCTTTGCAGCGCTCCACGGTGATGGCGGTGCCGGCACCCACGGTGCAACGGTCCCCGAAATGGGTGCGCAGCATCGTGATCTGCTCCAGGGCGTGGGGGCTATTCAGTGCCACCTCAAAGAAGGGGGCACCGCCCTGCACGGCGGCCTCGGCGTAATCAATGGTCTTTTCCAGCGGAACGTTGCGCAGGATGGCCAGCAACGGATGCTTGGAAACCAGATCGTAAGTGTCCATACAAAAAACTCCTTTCGGCAAAAAATGAAACCGATGGTTTCAGCGGATCAGCGGTAGGTGATGGCAGCGCCGGTGAGGGCAGCTTCCATCTGGGCGGCGTCGGGGTAGCCCTCCACGTCGCCCGGGGTCTGGGTGGCCAGGGCGCCGCAGATGGCACCCATGCGGCCTGCGGTGACCACATCGCGGCCCTGCAGGATGCCGGCCAGGAAGCCGGCATTGAAGCCGTCACCGGCGCCGATGGGCTCAATGGGCTTACAGGGGTAGGGCGGCAGCTTTTCGCGGGTGGTCTTGTCGGCCGCCCAGGCACCGTTGCCGCCGTCCTTGATGGCCACATACTGTGCGCAGCCGTCGCGGAACAGAAGATCGAAGATGGCATCCGGGTCGCGCAGGCCGAACAGGGCGTCGGCCTCGTCCAGGCCCAGCAGCACGATCTCGCTCTGCAGGGTCAGCTCCCGGATCAGGGGGGCGTAGTCCTGCCCACGCCACAGCTTGCGGCGGATGTTGGGGTCAAAGCTGATGGCGACGCCTTTCTCCTTGGCCAGAGCAAAGGCGGCTTTGGTCATGGCCAGGCAGCTCTCGCTCAGCACGGGGGTGATGCCGCTCATGTGCAGCACCTTCACGCCGTCCAGCAGGGCGGGGGTCACGTCCTCGGGGCACAGGTGGCTGGCGGCGCTGTTCTCACGGTAGTAGAACACTTTGGTCTCGCCCACGCCGGTCTCCTTGAACATGATGCCGGTGCGGTGGTCGGGGTCGTAGATGACACGGGAACAGTCCACGCCCTCGGCACGGAGCTGATTGCGGATGAAGCAGCCAAACTCGTCGGTGCCCAGGCGGCTGACCCAGGCGGCCTCCAGGCCCAGCTTTGCCAGACCCACGGCTACATTGCTCTCGGCACCGGCGGTGCGGATGCCGAAGTTCTGCACATAGCGCAGGGCACCCACGCTGTCCGGGGTGAAGGCGGCCATGGTCTCGCCGATGGTGATCAACTGAGGCATAAATAACACTCCTTTTTCTACAGGGTTTCAGAATTGCAGTTCCACGCAGCACAGAAGCCGCTCGATCTGACGCCGGGCTTCGTCCAGCGCCTGCCGGGCGCTGGCGGCGGCAGCGTCGTTGTAGCGCTCCAGCGGGAAGGCAACGCTCAGCGCGGCCACCACTTTGCCGCTTTTGCGCAGCGGCACGCCGATGCAGCGGATGCCCCGGGTGCTCTCCTCACACTCGTAGGCAAAGCCGCTGGCCCGGATCTCGGCCAGCTGGTCGGCCAGGAGGCGAAAGTCGGTGATGGTGTGCTCGGTCAGCGGGTACAGGCCGTCGTAATACAGGGCCTTGAGCTGGGGCAGCTGGTAGTCGGCCAGCAGAGCCTTGCCCACGCCGGTGGCGTAGGCCGGCAGGCTGCGGCCCTCCACCGTGACGGTACGGCTGCGCAGCGGGGTCTCCACCTTTTTGAGGTAATAGACATCCCCGTTTTTCAGGCTGCCGAGGTGGCATGTCTCGTGGCAGACCGACACGATGTCGTGCATCAGGCGGTAGATCTCCCGCAAGGCGCTGGCTTCTTCCAGATAGGTGTTTCCAATGCGGAACGCCATGCGGCCGATGCGGTAGTGATGATCCTGGTCGTCCAGGGTCAGGTAGCCGCGGGCCAGCAGGGTGTGCAGCAGCGGGGAGATGCTGCCTTTGGCAATGCCCAGATGCTGCGACAGCTGGGTCAGGGTGTAACCGCTGCCGTTCAGGCTGCACAGCTCCAGAATATCCAGCGCGCGTGCCAGTGAACGGTGGGAATCTCCGGAAGGCATGGGACTCACTTCCTTTCCTTATATATAAGGCCTCTGAGAGGCATTCGGACCAGGTCGGGAAAACGACGAAAGTGTTCCGATATCTGAACAAAAATTGCACGCTTTCTGGTTCGGACGGCTGAAAACTGCAGGCCGTCCGCCCTTTTTTCGGCGGCCGGAGCGCCGCCGATCGTTGCCTTTTGCACGGGATGCAGACGCTTTTGGGGCCTGCGATGGCATTGTCGGACAACTTAATAGATTGCAAACGATTAAAAATAAGCGAAAAATCGTTGCTTTTGAAAGAGACTTGTAATTTTTTCTGTAAATCCATGCTCCGATTTCAGTATACAACACCGGAAAATAGACTGCAAGGGGCAGTTTGTTTTTCGTGGAAATGACATAATTATGAACAAGAAAACTATAAAATACGCCAAAAATGGTTCTTTTGATGCAAAAATCGGTACATTTATTTCAGCAGGGTTGTTGTCAGACAACGAACTGCACGGAGCTGGCCCGCTGCGAATGCTTGTACGACAAAACCGAACGACCGGGGCGAATCCCTCTCCCCGGATTCGGCTAAAGCATTAAGGAGGAAACATCTGCCTTTCCAGCTCAAAAAGACTGATTTCCGTCTCAACCTCCAGTGCCGCAAGTTCCTGGACATTGGCCTGCCGCTGGCTTTGCAGGAGTTTCTGACGCAGGTTTCCTTTCTGGCGCTCTGCGCCTTCGTCAACCGTCTGGGTCTGGAAGCGTCCTCCGGCTACGGCGTGGCCTGCAAGATCGTCAACTTCGCCATGCTCATCCCCAGCTCTCTGATGCAGTCGATGGCCTCTTTCGTCTCTCAGAATGTCGGCGCCGGCAACAAAAAGCGGGCCAGGCAGACTCTGTTCACCGGCATTGCCATCGGTCTGGTCTTCGGCTGTGCGGTGTTTGCGCTGGTGTGGTTCGAGGGCGACCTGCTGTCCGGCATCTTCACTACAGATGCCGCCGTCATTGTGAATGCCTTCGCCTATCTGCGCGGTTTTGCGCCTGAGGCGATCGTCACAGCGGTGCTGTTCAGCATGGTGGGCTACTTCAACGGCAACAACAAGACCGTCTGGGTCATGGTGCAGGGCCTTGTGCAGACCCTCCTGGTCCGCCTGCCCATGGCTTACATCATGAGCATCCAGCCTAACGCCAGCCTGACCATGATCGGTCTGGCCGCGCCCACCTCTACCGCTGTGGGCATCGTGCTGAATGTCTGCTTCTTCCTCTATCTTGAGCGGAAAGAGAAAAATCTGAAAGTGTAAAAGGAAACCGGCTGGTGTGAATGACGCCAACCGGTTTTTGCTATGATTTGGCAAAATAAAAAGCCCAGCGTACTTTCATACGCTGAGCATTTTTAGTGGAGCGAAGCAACCCAAATCCGAACCATTGCCCTCTGGGGCATCTTTGGCGGCGATTTCATCGAAAGTGATGGTTTTTGTGCCGTCTTTGTAGTTGAATGTAATCAAAACTTTTTCATCATAGAGATAAACAGCATTCACGAATATATTGATAAGCGTTTCCCGGTGGCTTTTCACGTTCGGGTCGAGCTTGCGGAACCGGGTCAGCCAGAAACGAACCTGATTTTCGCTTAACCGTGGCCGAGCGATTTTTTCTTCGGCAATCCGAATCTCAAGTTCTTTCTGCTGGGCTTCCAGCTTTTCCAAACGCGATTTGGTGGAGTTGGTCAGCACACCTGCTTGGATGGCGTTCAGCATATTTTCAATGCCGTTCTCTACCTCGCGCATCTGCTTTTCCAGCAAAGGGAGTGTGGTGTTTTCCTGTTCCTGCAACTCCATCACTTCTGCAACGATGGCATCAATCACGGCATCGTCCTGAATCAGCTTCATGGTTTCAGCTATGACCAAATCTTCCAGCCATTCCTTACGGACGGTCTTTTTCTTGCAGGTCTTGAAACGCTTAGCAGTAGAGCACTTATAATAATGATGAACGACCTTGTTCCGGCCTGTGCCACACTCACCGAACATCATCGCGCCGCACATTCCGCAGAACAGCTTGGTGGTGAGCAAGTAATCGTCCTCGGCCTTGTGACGGGCAGGAGCGCGACTGTTCTTCTTGATTTTTTGCTGCACTTCTTCAAACAAGTCCTTGTCCACGATGGCGGGGATGCTGTCCGGCATTACGATGTCCTTGAAGTGGTTTTCTCCGATGTACCGTTTGTTCGTCAGCAGCGTCTGAACACTGTTGTAGGTAAACTTCTGATTACGGTTGGTGGTCACGCCACTGTCGTTCAGCCAGTTCATCAGTTCTTTCATAGTTGCGCCATCGTTGTACCGCTGAAAGGCTTCTACCACAAAGGGAGCTTTCAGCGGATCGACTTGAAAGAACTTCTCCTCATCCACCTTAAAGCCAATGGGAATCGTGCCGCCGTTGTACTTGCCCTTCAGAACATTCTCGGTCATGCCACGCACGACCTTTTCAGAAAGTTCTGCGGAATAGTATTCAGCCATGCCGGTCAGCATACTCTTGACCATGATACCCGCAGGGCTGTCAGAGATAGGCTCCGTGGCAGATACCAGCTTGACATGATTCCTCTCTAACTGGTACTCATAGTGGGCCGAATCATAGCGGTTTCGGGCAAAACGGTCAAGCTTCCAGACCAGCACAATGTCAAACAACCGTTTCTCGCTGTCCTTGATCATCTGCTGGAAGTCCGGGCGGTTGTCGGTTTTTGCGGAAAGGGCACGGTCAATGTAGTGTTTGACCACAGTGATGCCGTTCTTTTCGGCGTAGGCCGTACACTCGCGAATCTGACCTTCGATGGATTCTTCGCGCTGGTTGTCGCTGGAATAGCGGGCATAAATCACGGCGGTCATGCAAACACCCCTTTCACTTCATTCTCCGCAGGCGGCGCACAAGGTCAGATGCACTGTACAGCACACGAGCCACCGACACGGTATCCTCGCCCACAATGTAGAACACCGAGTAGTTATCCACCAGCATCTGCCGCAGCCCTTGGGTGCGCTCCGGCTCGCTTTCCACTAGCGCACAGCGTTCCGGCAGGATGTTCAGTGACTGGATGGCTTCTGCAATGCGGTTATACTGCCCCATAGCCGTGTCAGGTTCCAGCAGACGGTCGGCAATATAGCTGTAGATCTGCTCCATATCGCTGAGGGCTGCATGGGAAATTTTCACGTCATACTGCTTCATCTGTGCTGTTCCCTGAACTGTGCGAATGCGCCTGCCGCATCCACAGTATCACCGTTCTGAATCTCTTTGATGCCCACCTGCAAGGCTGCATGGAGTTGGTCATCGGTCATGGTGTCAGCGTTCAGTGCCGCAGGAGCCTTCGGCAGGGACAGAGAGAAGGGGATGCCGCCAGTCAGGGTGATCTGGCGCAGGTACATATCAATGGCTGTTGCCATTGGGATGCCGAGCTGCTTCAGCACGTCTTCGGCTTGCTGCTTGACGGTAGGGTTCACACGAAGATTGAGTGTCATCGTTTTTTCCATGGTTATCACCTCGGCTTTATTGTAACGTATTTTGCGTTGCAAGTCAATTCGAGGTGAACGCGCAAATGAAATTCTCCATATCGCACAATATATTCATCGTTAAATTGTTCAAAGCGCGGGATATTCACCCTCTATAATAAATTCTTGGAGTGTGCCTAGCTTTTGCTGAGTAGTAAGTTTGAATATTATCTCTCTTGGCTGCTACCATGGCAGACTGGAAGTTTAACCTTCAATAAACTATTTACTGTACAATTCTTTTAGAATACACCAAAGATTCATTATCACACCAACGCCACCAACAAGTGCAATGAGAATCCCTGCAACTACTGTAAGGCGAACATTTTGATTAAAGGCATACCATAAAAAATTAGTGTCCGCACAAAGTATAAGCAAAATTCCAACAATAAATATGCTTACCGATACGATTGCTGTAAGAATTTTTTTCATGTTACACTCTCCTTTGTGTATCACTGTTATTCTCCGAGAAAGTTCGACTCACATCCCTATGATAGTGAACACATCATTCGTTTTAAAACACTTTGCTGCCCAAGGAACTGCTTCTGCAATAATCTCTTTGCAAGTACATCCATCCGATTGACTTTTTGTTAAAATATTATCCCATTGTACTTTTGTAACGATTGTTATTCCATAAAAGTCAAACTCTGGAATCACTTCAAGAATCAGATCTGAAACATGGCGGCTATTCCATACTTCATCACTGATGCTAATAGATGTGTCAAGCCAGCACTTGTCATGATACTGCCCTTGTTGAAATTCCAAATAGCAGCTGCTGTGTGAGGCTTTTCTTTGATCTTCGTCAATAAAATACTTCAAATTAGTTCACCCGTATTAGCAGATAGCTGTGGTCATCGCTATGTACCACAAGCGGAAAAGTTATATCAAATCCCATTGATCGTTAGCAATTCACCCCATCACAGTAACCATCTGGAAGTATTGATACTGATATTCGTCTTCTAATACAGCCTGCATCTCTTCCATGTATAACGGGTCTTTCAACAGTTTGAGATGAAATGCTCGCTCTCTCCAAAGTCGGACTCCAATTTCAGGGAAAAGATATTCCGTTCCAAGTTGCAAGTCCTTTTCGTTGCAAATAACGTTGTCCTTTTTCATTAAGCTATCAATAATACACTCGGCGGTTGTATTAAACATATCTATCCCGAACAATTTTATTGATACCACTTTAGACAAATCTCTCTGGATGCCGATTTCAGTAGCTTTTCCGTTCCGATACTGCACAAGAAAGAACGAATCATTATCCATATATCGTCCGGTTATCAAATTAGGATCATCAGTTTCCGCACAACATTCCATTTGCATTGCTTCATCAGAAGAATTTGACCACTGTTTCTTCATTTGTAGAAGAGCATTTTCTAGCTCATCTGATGTCATGCCTAATTTTAATTGTCCAATTCTAATATGCGGTTCAATAATTATCTCTCTCATAGCAAAAACTTCATATTTTCAAAAGCGTTTAACGGATGCAAAATAACCTCTCATACCGACTTATTCATTTATCGGACTTTTCCACAGTTTTTGCAAAAGTTCGTAAGAATCATTTAAGTTCCCACAATCCGGGCAATACCATCTTCCGTCCGGTATCGGATCAACTGACGAAAGTATTTGACTTTGAAATTATTTTTTTGAAAAATCTCTGTACTGATTTTCGTTGATTGTCCAGTAAGGATCACCTCCATTTTTAACAATTTCTTCAATGAAATTCAGTATATTTCCAACACATATAAATTCATCTGTTGAGCAACAGTCCCCCGCATAAAGATACTCTTTTTCTATGTCATCCACGTTAATGACAATATCATATCCCATCCAATATCCAATTTTCCATGCCGACCTACATAATAAATTATCATTACTAAAATGGAACGAAAGAATTTCTTGAGCATCAAATAAACAATAGTCTCCGCTATGATAGAGAGTCAGTCCATTACATTGCTTCAGAAATTCAATATAATCAGCTGGAATATGTCCCATTTCTTTTTTTAAGTGTTCCAATATCATATCATTGGTTGGTGGATTTAATAGAGCATCTAAATGCGCATGATTCAGATGCTCTATAACTTTATCTAAACCATTCATTCCAGGCTACCCCTTTTTAATATTGCGCCCACCATGTAGTAAATTGAGTGTGAGTTGCTTTTGGAAGGGAAATCAAATTGCTATTCACACTTTTTCCACCATATTTCAAGGGCTTTATAAATGCACGTCATTATCTCTATTCCTCTGGAGTGGATTTATCTCCCAAAATATTGAGCATTAACACAACGCACAAAAAGAGAAACGATAAGATATAAGGTTGAACATATCTTTCCTCATCTAAACACAATTTATTGCCTGATTGAATAACATTCACCTTGGTGAAACAGTCTGTATAGCTATAACTTGTTCCTTCTGAGAAAGGCATCAGCTGGGATAAATCATATCGATTCCCTATAAAGAAACGTTTTGCCGTTATAATGTAATATTGCTTTCCATCAGTTAGTAAAAAATCAATTGAAGACTTCGATTCGGTCGATTTACAATCAACAAGAGTTAACACAGAATTTGAAACGCTTTCAAAATTTTTATTTGATAACACTTGCAATTTATCAAAAGAATACGGAAATCTTACGATAGAAATTAGCCATAGCAATATTATAATAGCACCGAAATGTCTGAAACATTTAACAATCTTATATTTTTTAGTTCCACGCATAATAAATTCAAACTATGTAAAAATAGTCCTATCCTTCAACGCTCTCTGACATTATCGATTCATATAGAGATGTACTCAACGTATCTATATCATCGGAAAGAGGTTTTCCAAGATTGTAAATAAAACTTTGAAACAGTTCAATTGTCTGTTCACTAAATGCCGGACGTGACTCAACATTCTTCGATATTTCAATCAATTTGTTGGCAATATCGTTAAAATGAGGAATTTCATCATAGGATGTTACTTGAAGCAAAACGCTAAGTTCATCTGCATGCTCTTTGGTCTCGCCCAAATCAATGGGGTCGGAATAGTACAAGTCTGAAAAAAGCATAGACATCAAAACAGATACTTGTGTATGCAGAACTGTACAATTTCAAAAAAGTCGGGGTATAGTTGAACGATAAGAAGTGATCAATTTTGATTTCATCTATCAAAGATATTGGCGACTTTTTAGGAAGCTCAACAGTGTTCACCCACACTATGTATTTTTTGAACAAGCTGATAAAATCGAAAATTTGTTGGATGATTGTGTCTTCTACGTGGTTAAATTCATTTCCAGCCCAAGGACCCTTTCCATTGGAATCAAGCGTCATCTGTAAAAAAGAACTTTTCGCTTTCACAACACGGCTATCCCAAAAAAGAAGTTCGTTGTATAAGCCATCATCGGCTTTTTTAGACTGTCGGCTAAGATGTTTCTCGAAATCACTTGTGTCATCAACAATCAGCCTTAGTTCGTTTTCAAAATCCACCCAACCATCTTCGCAGCGATGCTCAATATACCTGAATAAGGTGGACTTTTTCACTCTGATGAAAAGTTGATACGACTCCTCATCTATCTCATATCGTTCTCCAAGATACTGCTTGAAATCGAGTTCTTCAGAAATCTGATGAACGTAATCGGAGTATCTTGTTGGCAATCCATGTGCTAAATCAAATCCGTTGCCTACAATTAAAATATTCATTTAATCCCTCTGTGTGACTCTTTATCTTGTTTTTATTATAAAACAGCTTTCTGAAAAAATCAAACTCACATCGCTTTCTTGGACGTTCGTGTAGGAAGGAGTTGGTGCAGCGGTGATTCGATAGGTCTTGCCTGTTGCCGCATAAAAACAGCAGGACGCTCCCGGTAAAGAGGGAACGCCCTGCCTTACATAGATGTATCTCACCGAGGTGTGTCCAGTTGGGCACACCTCTTATTTTTTTGCCCTTAATCCTCCAGCCCGTGGCTCCCAGTCATATTTCGCAGATATTCTTCCGGCTCACCGTTCAGAATCAAATCGGCATAGCCCAGTGGGTCATTGTAGATGAGGTAGTCTAACTCTGATCTCTGCGCCATGGTCACATCCAACGCATCCTCGATCCCGGTGCAGTCGATACAGATTTTTCGTTCATCCCGGAGCAGCAGCTCCACACATCCGGTATCCATGTTGAACAAACAAGCTCTTGCATCATACTTCATTATCATGTCCTCCAAATCTTGTTATTGGCTTACGGTCTATGACAAGGTGTCGGAGTTTTGTATCTTCCACGGGAGCCGTCGTTATCGTACCCGAAGAAAACGAAAAATCCGAACCCTTCTCCAATCGGAAATAGGTTCGGATTTCTCTTGTTTGGTGGGCGCGGGTGGATTCGAACCACCGAAGCTGAAAAGCAGCAGATTTACAGTCTGTCCCCATTGGCCACTCGGGAACACGCCCATATACAGTTTTTCGCAGTCACGGACTGCCTGTATATATTACCACTTGGGGGCGTATTTGTCAACTGCTTTTTACAGCTTTTTCAGAAAAGAAGCTGACCGCACGGCTCAGTCGCGGGGACGGCCATAGCGGTGGACTTTTTTGGAGGAATGGCGGGTGCGGGGGGAGTTGAGCAGGACCCACGCCACATAGATGATGGCGCAGATGGCGCTGATGACGAGCACTACCTTGAGGTAGAGGCTGCCGAAGAACTCCTGCAGCTTCGAGAAAGAGTAGAGCAGGCTGCTCCGGCTCACGTCCTGCCCGGCGATGAGGTTGACCATGCCGATGGTCTCGCCGGCCAGCTTCAGCTCCACGGTGCCGACAACATCGCCCTGCTGGACGGGGGCGCAGACATAGTCGGGCAGATGGAAGTATTTCTGGGTCACGGTGCCGTCGCCCGAAGAGGGCAGCAGGGTCATCATGCTGTTGTCGGGGTAGAGCTTGAGAGTGTCGGTGTCGGAGGAATACTTCACGGGGATCTCTGCCAGAGCGAGGTCGGTATCCAGCGCAGGCTGGATGGAAAAGCTCTGGAACACCCAGTCGATGAGGCGGGTCGTCTCATAGAGGGCCGGGCGGCGGTTGGCGTAACCGTAGGTGTCACAGGTGTCGGGACTCTGCATGATGCAGAAGATATAGGTGGAGCCGTCCTGATTGGCCCACGAAACATAGCTCTGGTCGCCGTGGTCGTTTTTGTAGGCCATCACATCGCACATACCACCCTGCATAGACTTGCGGTAGAAGCTGCCGCCGCTGGTCTTGTTGAGGGCGACGTTCTGGTTCAGCAGCACGAAACTCTTGGCGTGCTTTTCCTTGGCGGGCATGGTGAAGGTGGGGGCCGACGAGATGTCCACGAAGGCGTCAAAGCTCATCAGATACCGCAGGATAAGGTACATATCCACGGCAGTAGTCACATTGCCGCTGTCGAGGCCGCAGGCGTCCGTCCAGGTGCTTCCGGTGGTGCCGATGCGCTGGGAAAGGGTGTTCATCTGGCTCACCCAGCCTGCAAGGTCGCCGCCCGAAAGACTATAGGCGAGGCCCATCGCGGCCTCGTTGGCGTTGCGCAGAAGCATGGCGTAGACAGCTTCCCGGTAGGTGAAGGCCTCATTGGAGCGCATATCGGCATTATCACTGTTGTGGACGTAATCCGAGATGGCGAAGGGCATCTGGAAGGTGTTGTCGAGCTGGTCGGCGTAATTCGTCAGCAGCAGCGCGATGGTCATATATTTGGTCAGGCCCCCGGCAGACACCTGACGGGAGCTGTCCTTGTCGTAGACGATGATGTTGGTGTCGGTGTTGACGATGTAGGCGCTCTTGGCCTGCACCTCGTAGAAGAGGCTGGGGTCGAACATGGCCGAAGCCGGCGCGCACAGGCAGCTCAGCAGCAGGACAAGGCTCAGAAATAGGGTGACGATACGTTTCATGTGGACATTTTCCTCAAAAAGCGATAATATATTAGAGTATCGGACAAAATGTGCTGTCCGTTCTTACGGGACAAAAACAGGCTCAGCGAAGGGCCTTATACTCTATAATAACAGGTTTGGCGGGGCGTGACAAGGCTTTTGGGTCGATTTCACACTCCGCAAAAGGAGGCAGAGGATGGTATATCTTACGGGCGACACCCACGGCGAGCTGGATCGCTTCAAGGACGGGGAGCTGCGCCGGGCCGGCAAGGGCGATCTCGTCGTTGTGCTGGGCGATTTTGGCTTTGTGTGGGACGGCAGCAAGGCCGAGCAGAAGAATCTGGACTGGCTGCGCAAGCGGCCTTACACCATCCTTTTCCTCGATGGCAGCCACGAGAACTATGACCTGCTGGAACAGTACCCCACCGAAGAGCGGTTCGGCGGGCTGGTGCAGCCGCTGGGCGGCAATGTGTACCACGTCTGCCGGGGCAGCGTACTGGAACTGGAGGGGAAGAAGTACCTCTGCTTCGGCGGAGCGGAAAGCCCGGACAAGGAAGAGCGGGAAGTCCACGTCAACTGGTGGCCGCAGGAGATGCCCTCGGACGAGGAATACGCCCGCTGCGAGGCCGCGCTGGAAGCGAACGGCTGGCAAGTAGATTATGTGCTGACCCACGACGCGCCAAGCAAATTTCTGGATTTCAGCGTGCTGGCTGAGGGCGAGAATAACCGGCTGCACCTCTTCCTCGACAAGGTCGTCATGAAAACGACTTACGAGAAATGGTTCTTCGGCTGCCATCACAAGGATGTGCAGCTCTCTACCAAGAGCCGCTGCCTCTTCTGCGATGTGGTGAGCATCGGCGAGAAGAAGCTGTGGTGGAAGAGAAGATAACGAAAAAGGACTGCCGCGGGCAGTCCTTTTTCGTTACTCAATTCATGGTTCCGGCTTTGTCGAACATCTGCTCTACCTGACGGGCCAGCAGGGCGTGTTCGGGCCGCTCGAGAAGCGGGTCTTCGGCCAGAAGGGCCACAGCCTCGCTCTGGGCCGCGTGGAGGGTGCGGGTATCGTTCATCAAATCGGCGATCTGCAAGGTCGGCAGACCGTGCTGGCGGCTTCCGAAGAAGTCGCCGGGGCCGCGGGTCTCGAGGTCGTACTGCGCCACGGCGAAGCCGTCTGAGGTGGAGCAGAGGAACTTGAGCCGCTTCTGCACCGACTCGGAGGCATTGTCGCTGACGAGGAAGCACCAGCTCTCCGCCGCGCCGCGTCCCACACGCCCGCGCAGCTGGTGCAGTGCGCTCAGGCCGTACCGCTCGGCGTTTTCGATGACCATGACCGTCGCATTCGGCACGTCCACACCGACTTCGATGACGGTGGTGGACACGAGGGCGTCCAGACGTCCGGATTTGAAGTCGTCCATCACCTCGGCCTTTTCCTTCGGCTTGAGCTTGCCGTGCATCAGGCCCACCCGGCGGTCCGGCAGATAGGCTTTTGCGATGTCCTCATAGTAGCTCTTGACGGCGTTCAGGCCGCTGCCGCCCGCGTCCTCGATGGCAGGGCAGACGATATACACCTGTCGTCCGGAATCGATTTCTCTATCAAGGAAGCCGTAGAGGTCGGCCCGCTTTTTGCCGGTGATGCAGCGGGTCTTGACGGGTTTGCGGCCCGGCGGCAGCTCGTCGAGGATGGAGATGTCGAGGTCGCCGTACATCAGCAGCCCCAGCGTCCGGGGGATGGGGGTGGCACTCATGACCAGCAGGTGGGGATTCGCGGCCTTTTCGGCCAGCAGGCCCCGCTGGCGCACACCGAAGCGGTGCTGTTCGTCCACAACGGCCAGACCCAGCCGGGCGAACTCCACGCCCTCGCTGAGGATGGCGTGGGTGCCCACGATGAGGTCGGCCTCGTCGTCCCGGATGGCGGCGAGGGTGGTGCGGCGTGCGGCGGCTTTCATGCCGCCGGTGAGCAGGGCCACCCGCATCCCAAAGGGGGAGAGCAGGCGGTTCAGGTTCTCGGCGTGCTGGCTGGCCAGAATTTCGGTGGGAGCCAGCAGTGCGGCCTGATACCCGGCCCGGATGCAGGCCCAGATGGCCGCAGCGGCCACCAGCGTTTTGCCGCTGCCCACGTCGCCCTGCAAAAGGCGGTTCATGGACGTTTCGCCCGACATGTCGGTCAGGATCTCTTCCACGGCCCGCCGCTGTGCGCCGGTGGGGGAGAAGGACAGGGACTCCCAGAAAGGGGAGGCGTCGGCTTTCTTCATCGGCGCGCCGGTGGAGGCCGCGCCGTGGTTCTTCATCCGGCCGATGCCCAGTTGTAAGACCAGAAGCTCTTCGTAGATGAGCCGCCGCCGCGCCGCAAAGGCTTCCTCCTCCGTGGCGGGGCAGTGGATGGCCCGGACGGCGTCGGCCTTGGAGAGCAGGCGGTATTTTTTCAGCATCTCAGAGGGCAGCGGGTCGGGCAGAAGCTCCGCGTGGGTGAGGAGCTGGCGGACGCACTTGGCGATGGCGCTGCTGGTCAGCCCCTCGGTCTGGGGGTAGACGGCCTCGAAAGGCGACGACTTCACCTGCGCGTCGGTGCGCACCTGCGGGTTGACCATCTGACGGCGGAGCATCCCGCCCGTCACGATGCCCTGAAAATAGTATTCCTGCCCCAGTTCCAGCTTCTGGGCGGCGTATGGATTATTGAACCACGTTATCTCGAGGCTGGATACATCGTCTCCGGCGGTGATGCGCTCCATCCGCCGCCCGCCCGGCAGGATGCGCCCGCCGGGCTTTGCAAACACTTCGGCCTTCACGACGCACTCGGTGTCGGCGGGGGCCTCGGCGATGGAGTAGGGTTTTGAAAAATCCAGATACCGGCGGGGATAGTGGCAGAGCAGGTCGCTGAGGGTCAGGATGCCCAGCTTCTCGAACCGCTCGGCAGTCTTGGGGCCGACGCCCTTGAGATAGCGTACCGGGGTGTCCAGCGTGAGGGTGGTGTGAAGTTCGGCAGGCATGGCGCGGCCTCCTTTCAGGGAAAATGATAGTATGCCCATTGTATCACGGCAGAGGGCAAAAGAAAAGCGCCCCGCCGGAGCGGAGCGCGGAAAAGCATTCAGACTTTACTGCCCTTCCTGAACGAGCCTTTGAACCCTTCCCAGAGGGAAACGACCCGGGGCCGGGGCAGAAAGTAGTTGACCAGCAGCGCTGCGATGACGCCAATGGCGGTGTCGAAGATGCGGTTGAGAGCGTAGCTCATATAGGTCTCAATGGGGGTGCTGAACAAAACGATGCAGAGCACCACGCCGCCGGGCTGGACGCCGCCCGGCCAGAAATACTGGCACAGCAGGATGAGGACAACGGTTGCAAAGCCCAGCAGCACGGCCAGAAAAACGCTGTGTCCGCCCTGCGGGTAGAACAGCAGGTAGATCCAGAACACCACGATGGACAGCAGGCCGCCGATAAGGGTGCCGAAGAGTCGGTTGCCGCCGTTTTTGATGGAATCCTGCATATCGACGCCCATGCCGAAGATGACGCCGATGCAGGCGAAAGCCGGGTTGCGGCCGATGAGACAGTACACGATGGCCACCAGCATGGCACTGACGGCGGTCTTGATGGTGCGCCAGCCCACATGGAGCCGGAAATCTTTGCGCGGGAACTCTGGCATGGGTCTGTATCTTCCTCTGGACTCTTAGCCGGTTCTTTACTGACTTTTTTAGCATAGCACAGAGCGAAGAGGGGAGACAAGTTTTTCCCAATAAGTAGATTATTTAACGAATGAAACGACAAAAAATCCCGGATGCCTCAGCACCCGGGAATCTTTTGGAGGTGACGACCAGATTTGAACTGGTGGATGAGGGTTTTGCAGACCCTTGCCTTACCACTTGGCCACGTCACCATATTCGGAGCAACTGTTGCTGCTCCATTTGGAGCGGCCGACGAGGCTCGAACTCGCTACCTCCACCTTGGCAAGGTGGCGCTCTACCAGATGAGCTACGGCCGCATATTCGGTGCGTTTATCCTCGCACCCTCCCAAGCGATTCTCTCGAATTTCGGGGTCCCCGCGAAAGCTTGCGAAGCAAGATTTTGTGGGGAAGAGGAGGAATTTCAGAATTTGTTACGGCGGTCTTACTTGTAAGACTGCTAGACAAATGTCTGACATTCCGACGAAGCGACCCGGATCGGGCTCGAACCGACGACCCCCAGCGTGACAGGCTGGTGCTCTAACCAACTGAGCTACCGGGCCATATTGGAACAACGATTGCTGCTCCATTATGGAGCGGCCGACGAGGCTCGAACTCGCTACCTCCACCTTGGCAAGGTGGCGCTCTACCAGATGAGCTACGGCCGCATATTGGAAACCCTGTTGGGTCTCCTGACTGGTGCCTCCGATCGGAATCGAACCAATGACACGGGGATTTTCAGTCCCCTGCTCTACCGACTGAGCTACAGAGGCGCACCGGACGATGATTATTATACCTGAAATTTCGATTTTGTAAAGGGGTAAATGCAAAATTTTTTGAGAATTTTTGAACTTTCTTTATTTTGCCCGTGTTATCGTCTAAAATAAGACTGACTTTTCCAAGACTTTTTGCGGGCGGCAGACAGGGAAAGAATATTTGACATCTTCAACAACCTATGGTTTAATAAATGAGAATGAAAAAAATCGCTTTTCTCCCGCTGTGGGAATCTATACCTATATATAGCAAAAGCGTTTGAGACGGCTCCACTGCAAGAACATTCCGGGGCCGGGAGGAGCAGCATGGCAAGAAAACAGGAATATGGCAACGAAAGCATCACTTCGCTGAAGGGTGCCGACCGTGTGCGCAAGCGCCCGGCCGTCATCTTCGGTTCGGACGGCGTGGAGGGCTGCGCCCACTCCATCTTTGAGATCGTCTCCAACTCCATCGACGAGGCCCGCGACGGCCACGGTGACACCATCAACGTCACCCGCTGCAAGGATGGCAGCGTCATCGTCGAGGACTTTGGCCGCGGTATGCCCGTGGACTGGAACAAGGGGGAAGAGCGCTACAACTGGGAGCTGCTGTTCTGCGAGATGTACGCAGGCGGCAAGTACGGCGAGGGCGAGGACAACTATGAATTCAGCCTCGGTCTGAACGGTCTGGGCCTCTGCGCCACCCAGTACGCCTCGGCATGGATGACTGCTGACATCTACCGCGACGGCTTCCACTACCACCTCGACTTCCAGAAGGGCGAGAATGTGGGCGGCCTGCACAAAGAGCCCTACAAGGGCCGCCGCACCGGAAGCATCATCCACTGGAAGCCGGACGATGAGGTCTTTACCGACATCGACGTCCCCGGCAGCTACTATAAAGATGTCCTCCGCCGTCAGGCTGTCGTCAACGCGGGCCTGACCCTCAACTTCACCGACGAAAAGGAGAAAGACCCCGCCACCGGCAAGCCGTGGAAGGAGAGCTGGTGTTATGAGCACGGCATCGCCGACTATGTAGCTGAGACGGCGGGCGAGGACAGCCTGACTCCGGTGTTCAGCTGCGAGAGCGAAGCTACTGGCCGTGACCGCGAAGACCAGCCTGACTATAAGGTAAAGATGAGCGCGGCGTTCTGCTTCTCCAACAAGATGCAGCTGCTGGAATACTACCACAACTCGTCCTGGCTGGAGCATGGCGGCAGCCCGGAGCACGCCGTCCGCACGGCCTTCGTCTACCAGATCAACAAGTACCTGAAGGATAAGAACCTCTACAAAAAGGGCGAGAGTGCCATCAGTTTTCAGGATGTGCAGGACTGTCTGGTGTACGTTTCGTCCAGTTTCTCCACCCGCACCAGCTATGAGAACCAGACAAAAAAAGCGATCACCAACAAGTTCGTCTCTCAGGCCATGACCGACTTCCTCAAGCACTATCTGGAAGTCTACTTCCTCGAAAAGCCCGACGAGGCCCAGAAAATCTGTCAGCAGGTGCTGGTGAACAAGCAGAGCCGTGAGCACGCCGAAAAAACGCGCCAGAGCATCAAAAAGACACTCTCGACCCAAATCGACCTCGCGAACCGCGTGCAGAAGTTCGTGGACTGCCGCACCAAGGACGCCTCCCGCCGTGAGCTGTATATCGTCGAGGGCGATTCGGCTATGGGCGCGGTCAAGACCAGCCGCGACAGTGAATATCAGGCCATCATGCCCATCCGCGGCAAGATCCTGAACTGCCTCAAGGCCGACTATGCCCGCATCTTCAAGTCGGACGTCATCGTGGACCTCATCAAGGTCATGGGCTGCGGCGTGGAGCTGGGCGGCAAGCACAACAAGGAGCTTGCAACCTTCAACCTCGACAATCTCCGCTTCAATAAAATCGTTATCTGTACCGATGCCGACGTGGACGGCTACCAGATCCGCACACTGGTGCTGACCATGCTCTACCGCCTGACCCCCACTCTCATCAACGAGGGTTATGTCTATATCGCGGAGTCGCCGCTGTACGAGATCACCACGAAAGACCGCACCTATTTCGCCTACACGGAACCCGAGAAGGCAACATTCCTCGAGGAGATCGGCGATAAGAAATACACCATCCAGCGCTCGAAAGGTCTGGGCGAGAACGACCCCGAGATGATGTGGCTGACCACTATGAACCCCGAGAGCCGCCGCCTCATCAAGGTGATGCCTACCGACGTGGAGCGCACCGCGCAGGTGTTCGACATCCTGCTGGGTGACAACCTCGCAGGCCGCAAGGAGCATATCGCCCAGCACGGCGCAGAGTATCTGGATGATCTGGATGTATCTTAAAGAGGAACGATAATGGCAAAAAAATCGAGCAAAAAAACCGCAAAGCCTGTCCGCCCCCAGCTGGGCGAGGGCGTTGAGATACTGAACGCCGGCAGTGTGCTGGAAGACCCCATCACCCGCACGCTGGAAACGAACTATATGCCCTACGCGATGAGCGTCATCGTCAGCCGCGCGCTGCCGGAGATCGACGGCTTCAAGCCCGCCCACCGCAAGCTGCTGTATACGATGTATGAGATGGGCCTTATCAAGGGCGCGCGCACCAAGTCGGCGAACATCGTGGGCAGCACCATGCACCTGAACCCCCATGGCGACGCCGCCATCTATGACACCATGGTGCGCATGGGCCGGGGCAACGAGAGCCTGCTGGTGCCGTTCGTGGACAGCAAGGGCAACTTCGGCAAAGCCTACAGCCGCGATATGTCCTGCGCCGCGGCCCGCTACACCGAAGCAAAACTGGAAAGCGTCTGCGAAGAGCTGTTCCGGGACATCGACAAAGAGACGGTGGACTTCGTCCCCAACTACGACGGCACCACCACCGAACCGACCCTTCTGCCCGTGACTTTCCCGACCATTCTGGCCAACAACACGCTGGGCATCGCCGTCGGTATGGCCTGCAACATCTGCTCCTTCAATCTGGCAGAGCTGTGCAACACCACCGTCGCCCTCATGAAGGATGCAAAGCACGACATCTCCACCACCATGCCCGCCCCGGACTTCGTGGGCGGCGGCCAGATCCTCTACGACGAAGCCCAGATGCGGGACATCTTCGAGAATGGCCGCGGCAGCGTGAAGGTGCGCGCCCGCTACGCCGCCGTGCCGGGCGAGAACATGATCGAGATCACCCAGATACCGCCCACCACCACGGTGGAGGCCATCATGGACAAGATCGCGGAGCTGGTCAAGGCGGGCAAGATCAAAGAAATCAGCGATATGCGCGACGAGACTGATTTGAACGGCCTCAAGCTCACCCTCGACCTCAAGCGCGGCGTGGACGCCGACAAGCTGATGGCCAAGCTCTTCAAGGCCACCCCGCTGGAAGACAGCTTCAGCTGCAACTTCAACATCCTTGTCTCGGGCCAGCCCCGGGTCATGGGCGTGCGGGAAATTTTGCAGGAGTGGACGGCCTTCCGGATGGAATGCGTCCGCCGACGCACCTATTATGACCTCCACGGCAAGGAAAAGCGCCTCCACCTGCTCAAGGGTCTGGCGGCGATTTTGATGGACATCGATAAGGCCATCCATATCATCCGCACCACGGAGGAGGAGACGGAAGTCGTCCCCAACCTGATGATAGGCTTTGGCATCGACGAAGTGCAGGCCGACTATGTGGCTGAAATCAAGCTGCGCCATCTCAATCGGGAATATATCCTCAAGCGCACCGGCGAGATCGAGCAGTTGGAAGCCGACATCGCCGATTTGAACGACATCCTCGCAAAGCCTGCCCGCATCCGCAAAATTATCATGAAGGAATTGGCCGACGTGGCAAAGAAGTACGGCCAGCCCCGCCGCAGCGAGATCCTCTACGACCTGCCCGAGGAAGAGAGCGGCGCCGAGGAAGAGGTTGTGCCGGATTATCCCGTCACCGTCTTTTTCACCCGCGAGGGCTATCTGAAGAAGATCCCGCCCCAGAGCCTGCGCACTGCCGGTGCGCACAAGCTCAAGGAGGGCGACGAGATCGTCCAGCAGGTGGAGACGCGGAACAACGTAGAAGCGTTGTTCTTTACTGATATGCAGCAGGTGTATAAGGTGCGTCTGGCCGAGCTGGAAGACGGCAAGGTGGCCCAGATGGGCATCTATCTGCCGGGCCGTCTGGGCATGGACGAGGGCGAGAACATCCTCTCCATGGTCATTACCTCCGACTACAGCGGCCATATGCTCTTCTTCTTTGCCAGCGGCAAGTGCGCAAAGATCCCGCTCAGCTCCTACGCCACCAAGCAGAACCGCCGCAAGCTGCTGAAAGCCTACTGCGACAAAGAGCCGCTGGCGACGATGTTCTTCCTGCCCGAGGAGACGGAGCTTGCGATTCGCACCAGCGCGGGACGGATGCTCCTGGTCGGCACGGCGCAGATCGCTGCAAAGACCACCCGCGACAGTCAGGGTGTGGCCGTCGTGACCCTGAAAAAGAACCAGACCATCGCCTCTGTCGTCCCGGCGGACACGCTGGAACTGGCAAATCCCCACCGCTACCGCGTCCGCAGCCTGCCGGCTACTGGTGCGCTGATTCGCGCGGAGGATGAAGGGGAGCAGATGACGTTGCTATGATTTTTGCGCCTGCGGCGCAGGATGGAGCGCTTTTTCATTAAGGCTAATTGTTCTCTTTTGATGTCAAAAGAGAACCAGAAAACCACCAGCGATTTCGACGCGCTGGATCCGACGGGTTGCGGTACCCAGCGTCCACTTCGTGCCTTGGGCGGCACTCGTGTCCTGCTGACCGCGGCCCCAACAGCTCCTCCCTGTTTCCGCCGCAGGCGGCGGTCGTCGCCGTTGCAAGAAAGGGGCTGCTCGCCCCTTTCAGACCCCGAAGGAGAAGTCGAAGCCCAAAAATGCTAGCCGCTTCGCTAAACGCATTTTTTGGGCTTCTCCGGTTTACGGCTCCGCCGATGGTGTTACGCTTTCGCAGAACTTTACGTTCAGCAAGGGCGTAAAGTCTGCTGCGAAGCAGCAAATTGGAGAAACGAGAAAAAAGCGTTTAGCGCAGCGACTAGCTTTTTTCCGTTTCGACCTCATCTTCGGAATTGTTAAGGGCGAGCAGCCCTTAACTCGTTGCGGGGAGAGTGGAGTCCAGAGGTAGGGAGGGGGGATTCGAAACACCCCTCCCTATCTCTGGCCCGCGCGGAGCACAAGCCACTTGACCAAAAGAAAAAACCAGCCCCGCGCTGCCAGCGCGAGATTCCACACAAAAGAGGAACGATAACCATGCAGAATATCGACCTGATTTGCGTCGGCAAGCTCAACGCAAAATACTTCGCCGAGGGCGTGGCCGAATACCAGAAGCGTCTGGCGGCGTTTGCGTCCTTCCGCATCATCGAGCTTCCAGAAGAAAAAATCGAAGAGAAGAACGCCTCCGACGCTGTGGTGAAAAAGGCGCTGGATAAAGAGGGCAAAGCCATCCTCGGCAGCGTCCGCAAGGGCGCGGCGATCGTCGCGATGTGCATCGAAGGAAAACAGATCTCCTCCGATGAGCTGGCCCAGTTCCTTGCCGACCGCGCAAACAGCGGTGCGGGAGATGTGGCCTTCGTCATTGGCTCATCCCACGGCCTCTCGGACGAGGTCAAGCGCGCGGCGGCGCTCAAGTTCAGCATGGGCCGCATCACGATGCCCCACCAGCTGGCCCGCCTTGTTCTCACCGAACAAATCTACCGTGCCTGCACCATCAATGCCGGAATGAAATATCATAAGTGAGCCTCAAAGCCCTTGCAAAAGCGGGGGCTTTTGTCGTCTGCGGAAAATTTCGTCAGACTCTTTATTTTTTACCATTTTTATATGATAAATCCGATTGTGTTGTTCCGGATGCGGGGCAAGGCTTTACAATCCCCGCAAAACATGATAAAGTAAAGATACTGTGCTTTTAACAGGAAAAGCACGCCCGGCTGCGGGGAAAGCAACCGGGACAAATACACAACACGACACGGCAAACCAGCCGCGGACGGAAAGGATGTACTTACAATGGAACAGAGCGAAAAGACCCTTGACATGATCGTCAATCTCTGCAAGAATCGTGGTTATGTGTTCCCCGGTTCCGAGATCTACGGCGGTCTGGCCAATAGCTGGGACTACGGCCCTCTGGGTGTCGAGTTCAAGAACAACGTCAAGAAGGCATGGCTGAAGAAGTTCGTGCAGGAGAGCCCCTACAATGTGGGCCTCGATGCCGCCATCATCATGAACCCTCAGACCTGGATCACCACCGGCCACGTTGCCGGTTTCTCGGACCCGCTGCTGGACTGCCGTGCCTGCAAGGCCCGCCACCGTGCCGACAAGCTTATCGGCGACGAGCACCCCGAGGTCAACGTCGATGCCATGAGCTTTGACGAGATGGACGCTTTCATCGCCGAACACGAGGATATTGTCTGCCCCGTCTGCGGCAAGCACGACTTCACCCCCATCCGTAAGTTCAATCTGATGTTCAAGACCGCCATCGGCGTCACCGAGGATAGCTCTTCCACCTGCTACCTCCGTCCCGAGACGGCACAGGGCATCTTCGTCAACTTTGCCAACATCCAGCGCACCACCCGCCGCAAGCTGCCCTTCGGCGTCTGCCAGGTGGGCAAGGCATTCCGCAACGAGATCACCCCGGGCAACTTCACCTTCCGTACCCGTGAGTTCGAGCAGATGGAGTGCGAGTTCTTCTGCAAGCCCGGCACCGACCTCGAGTGGTTCTCCTACTGGAAGGACTACTGCGAGAACTGGCTGCTGAGCCTCGGCATCAAGAAGGAGCACCTGCGCCTGCGTGACCACGAGCCTGCAGAGCTGGCCTTCTACAGCCGTGCTACCACCGACATCGAGTATGCCTTCCCGTTCACCGACTGGGGCGAGCTGTGGGGCATTGCAGACCGCACCAACTACGACCTGAGCCGTCATCAGGAAGCCTCCGGCAAGAGCCTCGAGTACTTCGACAGCGAGACCAACGAGCACTACATCCCCTATGTGATCGAGCCGTCTCTGGGCTGTGACCGCGTGGCTCTGGCCTTCCTGTGCGAGGCTTATGATGAGGAGCACCTGACCGACAGCAAGGGCAAGGAGGACATCCGCACCGTCCTGCATCTGCACCCGGCTCTGGCTCCCTATAAGTGCGCTGTCCTGCCCCTGAGCAAGAAGCTGGGTGACAAGGCAATGGAGATCCGCAACGAGCTGAGCAAGTACTTCATGGTGGACTACGACGACACCGGCTCCATCGGCAAGCGCTACCGCCGCGAGGACGAAATTGGCACCCCCTACTGCATCACCGTGGACTTCGACACCGTGGGCGACGAGGCCAAGGGCATCGTGGCCGACAACTGCGTCACCGTCCGCGACCGCGACACCATGGAGCAGGTTCGTATGCCTATCTCCGAGCTGAAGAGCTACATCGAGAGCAAGATCGAGTTCTGATAAAAACTCACTTTTGTGAGTGAAAAAACAGCCCCGCCGTTGCATTTTCGGCGGGGCTGTGGTATAATACAACTAAAGAAAGTGCTGTCTGGCAAACGGTCAGTACCTTTCCGGCAGATCAATTACAAAGAATGACCGCACGAGTTTGGTAGGCACGGCGGTCATTTTTTGTTGTTGAAGATTTTCCAGGCGACATCGAAAACGCCGAAGCTCACAGTTGCAAGCAGCGTGAGCAGAGCTAAGGTTTCCAAAAGCGTCATAGAGCATCACCCCTTTCGCTGTGGAGCGTCGGGGGCGCAACAAAAATGTTCGCCTTCCCGACGCAGGGCCGGAAAGGTGCAGACCGCCTGTCGTATGTAGACAGCACTCTCGAATGATAGTATAACAGACGTTTCCCGTTTTTTCAACCGGAAGAGGCGTCTGTTTTGTTTTTATCGGGTGGACAATTCGCCCGGGAACGGTTATACTGTCAGATAGAAAATGCACCGCCGTGTTCTGCACGGCAGAAAGGAAATCCTGTGGAAAACTTTGACATTCTTCTGAAAAAATATGCCGACTTCATCGTCCGGGTGGGTGTCAATCCCCAGCCGGGCCAGACCCTTGTCATCAACTGCTGCCTCGAGGCCGCCCCGCTGGCCCGCCTGTGCGTGCGCAGTGCCTATGAGGCCGGCGCCCGTGATGTGCTGGTGAATTGGAGCGACAACGACGTTTCCCGCAGCCGGATGGAACTGGGCAGCGAGGAAGCCCTGAGCGATTTCAAGTCCTGGCAGCTGCGCCGCTATCTCGACTACGCCGAGAGTGAGGGCGGGGTCTGCGTGCTGCATATCCTCGCCGATGACCCGGAAGTCTACGCCGGTCTGGACGGCGCGAAAATCAGCCGGGTGAACGCCGGTCAGCGCAAGTTCATGGCTCCGTGGCGGGAGTATACCATGAACGACCGCGTCCAGTGGTCCATCGCCGCCATGCCCAGCGCCCCGTGGGCGAAGAAGATGTTCCCGGAGCTGGACGAGGCTGCGGCCATCGAGAAGCTCTGGCAGCTCATTTTCGATGTCTGTCGCGTGACGGGCGGCGACCCCGTCAACGAGTGGAAGGCCCACCTCGACCGTCTGACCGGCCTGAAGGACAAGATGAACGCCCTCGACCTCGAGAGCGTCCATTTCGAGAGCAGCAACGGCACGGATCTGACCGTCGGCATCGCCGACAAGGCCACCTGGGAGAGTGCCGCCAGCGTCAGTGAAAAGGGCGTGGTCTTCCTGCCCAACATCCCCACCGAAGAGGTCTTCACCGCACCCCACAAGGACAAGGTGAACGGCATCGTCTACGGCACGAAACCCTACGTCTTCAACGGCCAGCTCATCAAGGGCTTCCATGTCACCTTCAAGGATGGCCGCGTCGTGGAGCACGGTGCAGACGAGGGCGCGGAGCTTCTGGGTCGGCTGCTGGACACCGACGAGGGCGCACGGAGCATCGGCGAAGTGGCGCTGGTGCCGGCGTCCAGCCCCATCAACCGCAGCGGAGCGCTGTTCTACAGCACCCTCTTCGACGAGAACGCCGCCTGCCACATCGCCTTTGGTGCCAGCTATCCCGGCACCACCGAGAACGGCACCTGCCTGTCGAAGGATGAGCTGCTGGCCCGGGGCATGAACCAGTCCGCCATCCACGAGGACGTCATGGTGGGTGCCGAGGACAGCCATATTACCGGCAAGTGCCGCGACGGCCGCACCGTGGAGCTGTTCCGCGACGGCGTCTGGGTGCTGTGAGAAGAGGATTTTTCACGAAAAAGCTTGCATAATCCGCAAGAGTATGCTATATTCTAGTAGTACGCTATAGTTTTATTGGAAAGTGGGCCGCAAGGTCCGCTTTTCTTGTTTGTTTGGAGGTTTTTTATGGCGAAGCAGTCTGGCGGCAACACCGCCCAGAGAGTCGAAGCGCTTGTCCGCCCCGTCGTGGAGGGCATGGGCCTGCGCCTGTGGGATGTGGTCTTTGAGAAGGAAGGGCCGGACTGGTATCTCCGTGTGCTCATCGACAAGGACGGCACCATGGACACCGACACCTGTGCCGAAGTGTCCCACGCGCTGGACCCCATCCTCGATGAGGCAGACCCCATCGACCAGAGCTATTATCTCGAGGTGGGCAGCCCCGGCCTTGGCCGCAAGCTGACCCGCCCGGAGCACTACGAGGCACTCAAGGGCGAGAAGATCGGCGTCAAGCTCATCCGCCCCACCGCCGACGGTGTGCGCGAGTTTGCCGGCATCCTGAAAGGCCGCGAGGGCAGCACCGTTACGGTCGAGACGGAGAACGGCCCGGTGAGCTTTGAGGTGAACGCCGCATCCGGCGTCCATCTCTGTGATGACGAACATCTGTTTGATTAAGAACAGCCCTCTCAGGCGCGTTCCGCGCCAGCTCTCCCAGAGGGAGGGCTAAAGATGAATCGAGAAAAGATACCATTATAAACTAGGAGGAACCCGAAAAATGGCAGCAGCGAACAACGAATTTTTTGAAGCTCTCTCCATGCTGGAGCACGAGCGCGGCATCACTGCGGAGTACCTGATCGAAAAGATCAAGGCTGCTATCGTCATCGCCGTGAAGAAGAACTACGAGGTCGAGGACGACCACGTCATGGTCGAGATCGACCCCAACACCGGCAAGTTCAACGTCGCCCTCATCCAGGACGTCGTGGCCGATGAGGACTGGTACGACGAGCACAGCGAGATCGGCATTACCGAGGCTCAGCACATCCGCAAGAGCTATCAGGTGGGCGACCGCGTCGTGACCCCCCTCAAGACCAAGGACTTTGGCCGCATCGCAGCCCAGACCGCAAAGCACGTCATCCGTCAGGGCATCCGTGAGGCTGAGCGCAGCCAGCAGCTGAGCGAGATCCAGTCCCGCGCCCACGACATCGTGCAGGCTACCGTCACCCGCGTTGACCCCGAGAAGGGCATCGTTGCCCTCGATCTGGGCAAGGGCGGCGAGGCTATCCTGCCCCGCAACGAGCAGGTCCCCGGCGAGGTCTACACCGAGGGCCAGATGCTGCAGGTCTACATCGTGGATGTCGTGGCAAGCGAGCGCGGCCCCCGCGTCATGATCAGCCGCACCCACCCCGGCCTCGTCAAGCGCCTGTTCGAGCTGGAAGTGCCTGAGATCTACGACGGCACCGTCGAAGTCAAGGCCATCAGCCGCGAGGCCGGCGCCCGCACCAAGATGGCTGTCTGGTCCAAGGACGCCAACGTCAACCCCGTCTCTGCCTGCATCGGCCCTCACGGCGACCGTGTGGCCGCTGTCGTCGAGAAGCTGGGCGGCGAGAAGATCGACATCGTGAAGTGGAGTGAGGACATCTCCGAGTTCATCTCCGCAGCTCTCAGCCCCGCAAAGGTGGTCAAGGTCGAGCTGCTGCCCGGCGAGACCCGCTCCTGCCGCGTGACCGTGCCGGACCAGCAGCTGAGCCTTGCCATCGGCAACAAGGGCCAGAACGCCCGTCTGTGCGCCCGCCTGACCGGCTACAATATCGACATCCGCCCCGAGAGCGGCTACTACGGCGAGGAAGAGCCGAAGGCTGCCGAGGCTGAGAAGACCGAAGACACCGCCGCAGAATAAGCGCGGAACACCTGCCGAAGGAGGGAAAACCGGATGGCACAAAAGAAGATCCCTGCCCGCCAGTGCATCGGCTGCCTGACCAGCCGCCCCAAGAAGGAACTGGTGCGTGTGGTGCGCGCACCCAGCGGAGAGATCAGCATCGACCCCGTGGGCAAGAAGCCCGGCCGCGGTGCTTACCTCTGCCCGGATGCCGCCTGCCTTGCAAAGGCAAAAAAGAAGAAGGCGCTGGAGCGCTGCTTTGAGCAGCCGGTCCCCGCCGAGGTATACGATGCACTGGCCCAGCAGCTGGCCAGTGTGGAAGCAGAAAAGGAGGCCGACCGCGATGGCAAAGAAGCATAACGCCCCCGCAAAACCGGCCCTTGAGCCGAATGAGGCCCTGTTCCAGGCCGTGAGCCTCTGCCGCAAGGCGGGCGCTCTGACCATGGGCTTTGACGCGGTGGAAGACGCCGTCGTCAAGGGCAAGGCATGGCTCGTGATGACTGCATCCGACGCCAGCCCCAAGACCGTGCAGCGGCTCAACTACGCTGTGGGCGATATGGTGGACGTCATCCCCATGCCGCTGACACAGGATAAGCTGGCTGACATCAGCCGCAAACCGGTGGCCATTTATGCCGTCACCGACCGCAACCTCGCCAAGCTCTGCTTTGACCGGCTGACGGCGTGCGGAGCGATTCAAACTGAGGAGGATATGAGCGAATGATCGTAAAATATAAAGTGAGCGATTTTGCAAAGGACCTGAACATCTCTGCCAAGAAGGTCCTCGACGAGCTGAACGCTATGGGCAGCACCGGCAAGAAGAACAGCTCCACTCTGGAAGAGAACGAGCTGAACTACCTGCTGGAGAAGTTCAGCAAGGACAACAGCGTCAAGAGCCTGGACGAGTTCCTGAACAGCGCCAAGGCTCCCAAGGCTGAGCCGAAGCCCGCCGAGAAGAAGGCGGAGCCCAAGGCCGAAAAGAAGCCCGAGGCTCCCAAGGCTGAGCCTGCAAAGGCCGAGGCAAAGCCCGCTGCCAAGCACGACAACAAGAAGAACGAGCAGCACAGGAAGCGCGAGGAGAAGACCGTCTCTCTGAGCGAGCTGGCCCGTGAGACCGGCGCAAAGGCTACTGCAGCTTCCGCTCAGTCCGTCTCTGTCCGCCGCGAGGACAATCAGGTCACCGTCGATACCCGCACCGTCGATATGAACGTGGACCGTTTCGACGCCCGTTACGACGATCTGGCTTCCACCAAGAACACCGAGAACCGCCGCAAGCCCACCCCCCAGGGCAACAAGCAGAAGTTCACCCAGCGCGGCCAGCGCCAGCGCCAGCAGTTCCAGAAGGGCAAGCGTGAGACCGAGTTCGAGCGTCTGCAGCGCATCCAGCTGGAAAAGGCCCGCAATGCGCAGCTGAAGGTCCTCATCCCCGATGAGATCACCGTCGGTGAACTGGCTGCCCGCCTGAAGCAGCAGGCCGGCAAGGTCATCGCCAAGTTCATGCAGATGGGCGAGATGCATGCCATCAACGACATCATCGATTTCGATACCGCCGCTCTGGTGGCCGAGGAGTTCCACGCCAAGGTCGAGAAGGAAGTCCACGTCACCATCGAGGAGCGCCTGTTCACCCAGGAGGAGGATTCTCAGGACGATCTCGTCACCCGTCCCCCGGTCGTCTGCGTCATGGGCCACGTTGACCACGGCAAGACCAGTATTCTGGACGCTATCCGCAAGACCAACGTCACCGCAGGCGAGGCCGGCGGCATCACTCAGGCCATCGGTGCATATCAGGTCAAGGTCAACGACAGCCTCATCACTTTCCTCGATACCCCGGGCCACGAGGCATTCACCTCCATGCGCGCCCGCGGTGCCAACATGACCGATATTGCAGTTCTGGTCGTCGCCGCCGATGACGGCATCATGCCCCAGACGGTCGAGTCCATCAACCACGCCAAGGCCGCCAACGTCAAGCTCATCGTGGCCATGAACAAGATGGATAAGCCCACCGCCAACCCTGAGCGCGTGATGGAGGGCCTGACCAAGTACGGCATCATCACCGAGGACTGGGGCGGCGATGTCGCCTGCATCCCTGTCTCTGCTCTGACCGGCATGGGCATCAACGACCTGCTGGAGCGCATCGCTCTGGAAGCTGAGGTCATGGAGCTGAAGGCTAACCCCAACCGCCGTGCCAAGGGCGCTGTTGTCGAGGCTCGTCTGGACAAGGGCCAGGGCCCCATCGCCACCATTCTGGTGCAGAACGGCACCCTCCACTCCGGCGATGTCATCATCGCCGGTACCGCCGTGGGCCGTGTGCGTACCATGCGCAGCGACAAGGGCATCCTGCTGAACGACGCCGGCCCCTCCACTCCTGTGGAGATCACCGGTCTGACCGCTGTGCCTGAGGCCGGCGACCTGTTCGAGGCCGTCGAGGACGAGCGTCTGGCCCGTGAGCTGGCCGAGCAGCGCATCGCTGCCGCCAAGGAAAAGCAGTTCTCCGCCTTCCAGAAGGTCACTCTGGATAACCTGTTCAGCCAGATGGCTCAGAACGATATGAAGGAGCTGGCCATCGTCGTTAAGGCTGACGTCCAGGGCTCCGCCGAGGCCGTCAAGCAGAGCCTCGAGAAGATCTCCAACGACGAGGTCCGCGTCCGCGTCATCCACGCCGGTGTCGGTGCCATCAGCAAGTCCGACGTTGACCTGGCCGACGCATCCAACGCCATCATCATCGGCTTCAACGTCCGCCCCGACAACGTGGCGAAGGAAGAGGCCGCTGCCACCAAGGTCGAGATGCGTATGTACCGCGTCATCTATGACGCCATCAACGACGTCACCGACGCTATGAAGGGTATGCTGGCTCCCAAGTTCCGCGAGGTGTCTCTGGGCGAGCTGCAGGTCCGTCAGGTCTACAAGATCTCCAACGTCGGCACCGTCGCAGGCTGCCGTGTCACCAATGGCAAGATCACCCGCGACAGCAAGGTGCGTGTCGTCCGTGACGGCATCGTCATCACTGAGGACGAGATCGCATCTCTGAAGCGCTTCAAGGACGACGCCAAGGAAGTGGCCGAGGGCTACGAGTGCGGCGTCACTCTGGCAAAGTTTGCCGACGTCAAGGAAGGCGACGTCTACGAGGCCTTCAAGATGGAAGAATACCGCGATTGATTGAAATAACCTCTCAGTCTGGCGAAGAGAGAAAGCTTTCCGGAATGCCAAGGCCGCTCCCCGGTAGGAGAGGTGGCATTGCGAAGCAATGACGGAGAGGTTCATTTTAGAGGAGAAACTATGTCTCAGAAAAATATGGGCCGTCTGGCGCAGGACATGAAGCGTGAGCTCATCGCCATCATCGGACGGCTGAAAGACCCGCGGCTGGAGGGCGGTCTGCTGACCGTCACCCGGCTGGATGTGACGCCCGACCTGGACGTGGCGAAGGTCTATGTGAGCGTGATGGGCCGTGAGGACGGCCCCAAGCCCGCCATCGAGGCCCTGAACCGCGCCGCAGGCCATGTGCGCACCGAAGTGAGCAAGAAAATGCACATCCGCAAGGCACCCCGCTTCATCTTTGTGGAGGACGACGGTGCCGCCTATGCAGCCCACATCAACGAGCTGCTCCGCACGCTGAATGTGAACGGCGACGCTGAGGACTCTCAGCCCGCCGAGACCGAGGAATAAATCCAGCGCTGCGGAAAGGATGGATCCATCAAATGACAGAACAGCTCAATGTGCAGCAGATGGCCGAGCGCCTCTGTGCTGCGGACAACATTCTGGTCCTGTGTCATAAAAACCCGGACGGCGACACCATCGGCTGCGGCAGCGCCCTCTGCCACGCGCTCAAGGCGCTGGGCAAGACGGCAGCTGTCCTCTGCTCCGATGCAGTGCCTTCCCGCTACAGCTTTACTGCACCGGTGCCGTTCCGGGGCGAGTTTGAGCCCAAGACCGTTGTGGCTGTGGATGTTGCCAGCGTGCAGCTCTTTGGCGAAAACAACGGTGTGCCGCAGTATACCCGCCACGTCGATCTCTGCATCGACCACCACGCGGGCAACAGCGGCTATGCGGATTTCACCCTGCTGGACGGCAATGCGGCCGCAGCGGCAGAGCTTCTGTATGAGGTCATCAGCGAGATGGGCGTGGAGATCACCCCCCTCATCGCCAACTGCCTCTACACCGGCCTCGCTACGGACACCGGCTGCTTCCGGTTCTCTTCCACCACTGCCAACACCCACCTCGTGGCTGCAAAGCTCATTCTGGCCGGTGCGCAGGTGGAGGAGCTGAACACCCTGCTCTTCGACACCAAACCCCGGGAGCGGATGGAGGCGGAGCGTATCGCCCGCAACCATCTGGAATATCATCTTGAGGGCCGCTGCGCCCTGATGTATCTGACCCGGGACGAGATAGAGCAGAGCGGCGTGGACCCGGCTGACCTGGAAGAGCTGACCAGCCTGCCCATCAGCATCGAGGGGGTCAAAGTGGGCCTGCTGCTCCGTCAGCAGCCCGGCGGCAGCTACCGCATCAGCGTGCGCGCCGCCAAGGGCGTGGACGCCTGCGCCATCGCACGGCGTCTGGGCGGCGGCGGCCACACCCGCGCAGCGGGCTGTGAGCTGCTGGGCAACCTCGACAACGCCAAGAGCGCCATTCTGGCCGAAGTGGAGGCGGAACTCGACCGCCCCGAGACGCAGGAGGAAAGCTGATGCAGGGCATCCTTATCGTAGATAAGCCGATGGAGTGGACCAGCTTTGACGTCATCGCCAAGCTGCGCGGCATCCTCGGTACCCGCAAGCTGGGTCACAGCGGTACGCTGGACCCCATGGCCACTGGCGTTCTGCCGGTGTTCTGCGGCGGGGCCAGCAAGGCCGTGGACCTTCAGCTCGACCACACCAAGACCTACTGCGCCCGGCTGCGGCTGGGGATGCAGACCGACACCGGCGACATCACCGGCACCGTGCTGGAAACAGCCCCGGTGACGGCGGGGGAGGCCGAACTGCTGGCCGTTCTGCCCCGCTTCCTCGGCCCCCAGATGCAGACGCCGCCCATGTACTCGGCGGTTAAGATCAACGGCCAGCCCCTTTATAAGCTGGCCCGCGAGGGCGTCACGGTGGAGCGGAAGGCCCGCCCCATCGAGATACTGGACATCCGGTACGGCGGCAGCCCGGTGGAGAACGAATACGTCCTCACCGTCCGCTGCTCCAAGGGAACGTATATCCGCACTCTGTTGGAGGACATTGCCGCCGCTATGGGCCAGAAAGGCACCATGAGCGCTTTGCGCCGCACGACGGCGGGTGTCTACACCGAGGCCGACGCCCACACGCTGGAAGAGATACAGGCGGCAAAGGACGCAGGCCCCGAGGCACTGCAGGCTTTGATGCTGCCGGTGGAGAGCGTGTTCGAGAGCCTGCCTCTGCTGGTGGTAGAGCCAAGGGTGGAGCAGCACCTGTACAACGGCTGCCCTACCAGCCGCTACCCGGCGGCAGACGGCCGCTACCGTGTCCGCAATGCCGAGGGGCAGTTCCTGGGCCTTGCGAACATCACCGGCGGCGTGCTCAAGGTCGAAAAACTCTTTGTAGAGAGAAACGAAAAGGACTAAACATTCATGCAGATCTATTCACAGCTTGCGCCGCTTGCGCTGGGCGGTGCCCACGGCTCTGCTGTGGCAATGGGCTTTTTTGACGGCATCCACATCGGCCACCGCGCGGTCATCAATGGCGCAGTGGAGTGGGCCAAGGCCCACGGCGCGGCACCGGCGGTGTTCACCTTCCGCCTGCCCACCGAAAACAAGATGAAGGGCAAGCGCCTGCTCTCCACCGAGGACAAGCACGCCCTCATCGCCAGCCTCGGCGTGGAGCACTATCTCTGCCCTGATTTCGAGGAGATCAAGGCCATGACGCCGGAGCAGTTCGTGCTGGGCATCATCCGGGACTGCAACGCCCGGGCGCTGTTCTGCGGCGAGAACTTCACCTTCGGTGCCAGGGCGGCAGGCACACCGGAGCTGCTGCGTCAGCTCTGCGAGCCGCTGGGCGTGGAGGTAGTCGTCCTGCCGATGGCGCAGTTTGAGGAGAAGCCTGTTTCCTCCACCCGCATCCGCACCGCGCTGGAAGGCGGTGACATCCCAGCGGCCAATGCCATGCTGGGGATGCCCTACGCCATCCGCTTCACGGTGCATCACGGGGCGGGCCTTGGCCGGACGCTGGGCGTGCCGACCATCAACCAGCTCTACCCGCAGGGCTTCCAGCTGCCCCGGTACGGCATCTATATCACCCGCACCAGGATAGGGGACAGATGGTACCCCTCGGCCACCGGCCTTGGCACCCGGCCCACCGTCAACAGCGACGAGAGCAAGGTGACTTGCGAGACCTTCATCCCGGGCTTTACCGGCGACCTTTACGGCACCGACCCGGTGGTGGAGTTCCACGCCTACCTCAGCCCCAGCAAAAAGTTCGACACGCTGGATGAGCTGCGCGAGTGCATCAACCACGCAGCCCAGCGCGCGCAGGAATACTTTGAGGAGTGAGCGGGAGCAATGGATAAGATAAAACAACAGAGCCGGTGGCTCTGGCTCCTTTTGTCGCTGCTTCTGGCGCTGGCTGTTCTGCTGGGGGCAGTGCAGGCGTTCGGCGTGAGAGAAGACCCACGTCAGGCGATGACACGGGGGCTTTGCGTCCGGACGAACGAGAGCTGGCAGATGGACACAGAATGCCGGGCAGAGTATGTGATCCCTGCTGATGCAGGCGAGGGCCTGATGCTGAGCATCCGGACGGTGAAAAAGAGCTTTGCCCTCGCGCTCTGCGGCCCGGATGGGGTAGAAAACTGGTTCTATGAGTATCAGCAGGAAAAAGGCCCGGTCGAGCTGCGGCTGTTCATCGCGCTGCCGGATGGCGCGGCCGGCAAGACGCTGCGTTTTGAAGCAGAAGCCCCCACGACGCTGAGCGGGATGCTCCGCAATGAGGCTGTACTGGGTACACAGGCTAGGATAACGCTCCACTATCTGCAGAGCAACCTGTATGCGCTGCTCTTCTTCCTTTTCTGCGCCTTCTGTGCGGCAGAGCTTGGCCTGCTGCTGCTCTCGATGCGCAGGATCTTCCGGCCGGAAGTCCGGTATCAGATCTGTATCATGTTCGGGCTGGTGCTGGATGCGGGCGTCTGGATCCTGACGGATTCCGAGCTGCTGACCCTCTTTACCGATAAGGCAAGTTTCGTCGCCTTCTTGTCCCTGCTCAGCTTCGGCCTCATCGTCCCCCTCACGTTGGAGTTTATCCGCTGCACCCTGAAAGAGGAGTGCAGGGGGCTGCGGCTCTTGCAGCAAGTACAGATGCTCCTGCTGACGGCAGATATTCTGGGCTGGCTGCTGCGGGGCTGGGCGATGTTCTGGCTGCTGCCCCTCATGCACCTGACCATCCTTGCAAGCATCCCGCTAACTCTCCGCGACCTCTTTGCAGCGTATAAAAAGACCCGAAGCGAGGATGTGCGGGATATTCTGGTCGGCTTTGGTGCATTGGCAGTCTGTGCCGCAGCGGCACTGGTGTTCTTTTATGGAGACCATGCCGGGTGGCAGTACGCGGTGTTTTACTGCGTGGGCCTGCTCTGCTTTTTGTTGCAGCTGGGCCGCACGGTCATCCACCGAGTCAGGCAGGCCATCGACGAACAGGCCCAGCTGGAAAACTACAAAAATCTGGCCTACGTCGACTCGCTGACCGGGCTTTTCAACTATACGGCCTTCAAGTATATGAAGTCCCGCTGGCCCGAGCGCACGGACTGGACCTACATCGTTATGGACGTCAACTGGCTCAAGCAGACCAACGACCAATACGGCCACCGTGCCGGTGACGAACTGCTCTGCTGTGCAGCCCGCTGCATCCGGGAGGCCTTTTACCGGGCCGAGGACTGCTTCCGCATCGGCGGCGACGAGTTCGCGGTCATTGCGACTGCGGCGGATGAGGACGCTGTGAAGGCAGCAGTCGAAAAGCTCCGGAACTTGTGTGCGGAGTGGGATGCGAAGGAAGAGTATCCCGTCTCCATTGCAGTGGGTCATGCCATGCAGGCAGGCCGCACCATGACGGCGGACGAGCTGTTTATGGAGGCTGACGCTGCGATGTACCGGAACAAAGCTGAGATCAAAAAGGCTGTGGGCGGCATCATCCGCTGAATAAAACAAGAACGCACTTCACCAATGAAAGCTATCGGTGAGGTGCGTTTTTGCTTATCGCAATTTTCAAAAATAGTGCCGGTCAAAACGGCATCTTTGCGATATGCAGTTTGCGGCTGTTGCTTGTGCATTAAAAACGCAAACTGCTATAGTCAGAAAGAGAAACCGGAAAAATAGAGGTGCTCCACCGTTTCCTTTTCGGCGGAGGAGAGGGATGTGTCTGCGGCCATGGCGGCGCGGATACTTTCCTGGGTATCCGGGTAGGAGTTGAGGGTGATGCAGGCGGTTTCGCTGTCGGCATCGAAGTGGAGGGCGTCGCGGTCTCGCGGTGTCCAGGCGTCCCAGCCCGGGGAACCGCTGGTCATGAAACTGGCAAGCGCCTGCTTCAGCTGGGCCGAAAGGGCCTTCGCACCTGCTGAAGACAAATCAGCACAGGCAGAATAGCTGCTTTCGGACGAGAAGAGCGCCAGCGGCAGGCCGTGGAAGGCACCGAGGCCCGGGATAGCCGTCTGACTGTCGGTCCCGCCGTAGTCGATGAGTCCAAGCCAGACCGGAGCACTGCCGCCCAGCGTTTCGGCGACGGCTTCGGTGCTGCTCCAGCGGCAGAGGGCTGAACCGTATTTTACGGCATAGGCTCGGGCCGCGCTGGAAGCGGGCCGCAGGTCGTCCCGGACAAAGCCGCTGAATTCGGTGGCGCTGCTGAGCAGCAGGAGGGGGACAGCACTCCGGGCGTCCCGTGAGAGCACCACATCGTCTGCGTAGAGGATGGTTGGTTTGCCGAGGGCGGCAATGCGGGCCGGTTCGAGGCCGCAGAGCCATTCCCGGACGTCCGCCCCCGGCGTCAGCAGCCATTCGGCGGCGGAAGCCGTGTCAGCGAACCGCCCGTCTTCCACGGCCAGCGGTGCGAAATTTTCGGCCAGCTTCTGGGCGGCGGCGTCCGGGTCGGCGAGGGACAGCCCGCCGGAGATGGCGACGGCCTTCTGGAAGCGTCCGCGGAAGAGCGGGCTGCCCGCAAGGGCCGCTGCCATCCGCCCGCCGTCAGAGAAGCCGCAGAGGGTGATGTTGTCGGCATCGCCGCCGAAGCGGTGGATATTTTCCTTCACCCAGTCCAGCGCCCGGGCGATGTCCAGCAGGGCGAAATTGCCGGCGGCGTCGGAGCCGGAAGTAAGGGCGGGCAGGCAGTTCCACCCGAACAGCCCCAGCCGGTAGTTGAGCGCGACAAAGACGCAGCCCGCGTCCCGCACGAGTTCGCTGCCGGGCAGTTCGAGAGATGAGCCTGTGGCGGCGCTGCCGTGCAGATAGACGAGGACGGGCCGCTTTTTGGCCTCGGCGGAAGAATAAATGTCCAGTGTCAGGCAGTCCTCGGTGCCGAGGGGGAAAGTGGTGTACTGGTAGGCCGCCGGGGCGGGGCTGGTGCAGTCCCGCACAGTCTGCCAGCGGGCGGGCTCCTGCGGCGCTGTCCAGCGGCTTTCGCCCGTGGGCGCGGCACCGTAGGGGATGCCGTACCAGCAGAGCTGACCGTTTTCGCCCTCTCTGCCCCTCACCGGGCCGTACTGGGTCTGGCAGAGAGCAGAGACAGGGGAGAACAGGCCGTTTTCGGTTTCAGAAGAAGCCGCATCAGCCGGGAGGAGCGGGCTTGAAAGAACCGCTGCGGCGGCTGCGCTTCCTTTGAGGAAGCTGCGGCGGGAAAAGCAATGTGTCATTTGATCTACCTCTTTATCACAATAGACAGATTATAACATGATTTGACAGGAAAACAACATCCTTATTTTTGCGGATCTGTAAAAATTTTTCTTGCTTTTTACGTTGGTTTCTGTTATACTAGCCCTGTTACCGCGATACGGGGCTGGGAGTATGCCCACTCGGGAGTACCGTTTTCCCGCTGCTGTGTCGCTGGCAAATAAAAATTTTATAAAGAGGTACTGTTACTATGAACAAGCAGGAAGTTATGGCCAAAGTCGCTCTGACCGAGAAGGACACTGGCTCTCCCGAAGTCCAGGTCGCTCTGCTGACCGCTCACATCAACGAGCTGAACGAGCACCTGAAGAAGAACCCTAACGATCACCACAGCCGCCGTGGTCTGATGAAGATGGTTGGCCGCCGCCGCAATCTGCTGGCCTACCTCCAGAAGAAGGACATCGAGCGTTACCGTGCTCTGATCGCAACTCTGGGTCTGCGTAAGTAATAGAAAACAGAGGGCAGGTACCGCAAATGGTGCCTGCCCTTTGCTCTTTTATGTTGGATTTTCCCTTGTATCCCAGACACTGGAACAAATAGGCCGCTGCTGCGTGTTGCAGCAGTAAATCGAACGCCTGTGTGAAGCGGCACGGACGCTGGATTTATTGCTATGATGCGCGGCGGGCAGCCTTTTGGAATATCAAACGGACATAAGGAGGCAAACCAAATGGCAATCGAATTTGGTTCCCGCAAAGAAAACTTTGACAACTTCAAAGTTTACGAGACTACGCTGGCAGGCCGCCCCTTCAAGGTGGAGATGGGCAAGATGTGCGGCTTGTCCAACGCAAGCGCCCTCATCCGCTACGGCGAGACCTGCGTGATGTGCAACGTGGTCATGAGCCCCAAGCCCCGCGAGGGCGTCGATTTCTTCCCCCTGAACGTGGAGTACGAGGAAAAGCTCTACGCCGCAGGCCGCATCCCCGGAAGCTTCATGCGCCGTGAGGGCCGCCCCGGCGAGCGCGCCATCCTGACCAGCCGCGTCGTGGACCGTCCCATGCGCCCGCTGTTCCCGAAGGAGATGCGCAACGACGTCTGCATCACCATGACCGTCATGAGCCTTGACCCCGACTGCAGCCCTGAGATCGCCGGCATGATCGGCGCTTCGCTGGTCACGGCTGTGTCGGAGATCCCCTGGAACGGCCCTATCGGCGGCGTGCAGGTGGGTCTGGTGGACGGCGAGATCGTCCTGAACCCCACTCAGGAGCAGCGCAAGAAGAGCGACCTGGCCCTGACCGTCGCCGCCACCATGGACAAGATCGTCATGATCGAGGCCGGTGCCAATGAGGTCGATGAGGACACCATGCTGAACGCCATCAAGGCCGCTCACGTGGAGATCAAGAAGATCATCACCTTCATCAACAGCATCGTGGCCGAGCGCGGCAAGCCGAAGATCGATTTCCAGGTCGTGGGCCTCGATATGGACGTGTTCCACGCCATCAAGGAGAAGTATCTCGACGACTTCAAGGCCGCTATGGATACCGACGACAAGAATGTGCGTGATGCCGCCCTGCTGCCCATCATGGACAAGATCGCTGAGGAGTACCCCGACCTGACCGAGGCCGACCTCGACCTCGTCAGCTACAAGATGCAGAAGTACGTCGTCCGCCGCTGGCTGCTGGACGAGGGCAAGCGCGTGGATGGCCGCGGCATCAATGAGATCCGCCCGCTGGCCGCAGAAGTAGGCATCCTGCCCCGTGTGCATGGCTCCGGTATGTTCACCCGCGGCCAGACTCAGGTGCTCACCACCTGCACCCTCGGCGGCACCAAGGACAACCAGCTCATGGATGACCTGACCGACGAGCAGACCAAGCGCTATATCCATCACTACAATTTCCCGCCGTACTCCGTCGGCGAGGCCCGCGCACCCCGCAGCCCCGGCCGCCGCGAGATCGGCCACGGCGCACTGGCTGAGCGCGCTCTCGTGCCTGTGCTGCCCTCTCTGGAAGAGTTCCCCTACACCATCCGCTGCGTGTCTGAGGTCCTCTCTTCCAACGGCTCCACCTCTCAGGCTTCCATCTGCGGCTCCACGCTGGCTCTGATGGACGCAGGCGTCCCCATCAAGGCTCCCGTCGCCGGCATCTCCTGCGGCCTCATCACCGAGGGCGACCGCTGGATGACCATGCTGGACATTCAGGGCGTCGAGGACTTCCACGGCGATATGGACTTCAAGGTGGGCGGCACCCGCAAGGGCATCACCGCCATCCAGATGGATATTAAGATCGACGGCCTGACCTACGACATCATCGCCGAGGCCTTCGAGAAGTGCCGCAAGGGCCGTCTGTACATCCTCGATGAGATCATCAAGCCCGTCATCGCAGAGCCCCGCCGCGAGCTGAGCCGCTGGGCCCCCAAGATGTTCAGCATGATGATCCCCACCGATAAGATCAAGGACGTCATCGGCAAGGGCGGTAAGGTCATCCAGGACATCTGCGCCACCTGCAACTGCAAGATCGACGTGCAGGAGGACGGTCATGTCTTCGTCTCCGCTGTGGACCAGGAGGACGCAAAGCGCGCCATCTTCACCATCAAGACTATCGTGGAAGACCCCGAGATCGGTGCTATCTACAAGGGCAAGGTCACCCGTCTGATGAACTTCGGTGCTTTCGTCGAGATCGCTCCGGGCAAGGAGGGCCTCGTCCACATCTCCAAGCTGGACACCAAGCGTGTCGAGCGCGTGGAAGATGTTGTTGCTGTGGGTGATGCCATCGTCGTCAAGGTGACGGACATCGACCAGCAGGGCCGCATCAACCTGAGCCGCCGCGACGCCATCCTGGCTCTCGAAGCCAAGAAGGCACAGCAGGAACAGGGCTGATAGATAGCTTCTGAATATGCCCCCGCGCACACAGCGCGGGGGCATATTTTGTCTCATGGGCGAAGAATCTTCAATTCCCTACTGAAAAAGTTTGTTTTAGGGGGTTGACAAATCCCGTCGAGGCGAGTACAATAAACGCAATATCACAAAAATGGCTGTGAAGAGAAGAGTAAGCTTTCGCATGAGCCTTACCAGAGAGCCCGGCAGGTGGAAAAGGGCAGGAAACAGGGAGCTGAAAATGGTCTCGGAGCTGCGCGGATGAAGAGCAAGAGCACTAGTCCGCGACGGGTGCGCCCGTTAAAGCGTCCGGCTGTAAGCAGAAAAAATTCTGCCGCAGTTTTGAGGCAGTGTCCGCGAGGATGCTGTGAACCAAGGTGGTACCACGGAAGTTTCAGGCCTCCGTCCTTGTGCAGCGCATGGCTGGCAGGGACGGGGGCTTTTTTTGATGCTTCCGTTCAAGGCTGGCGCGGACTGTGCCGCGCCGCCGCTGTACATTATATCTAATAATAGAGAGGGAAAAACTATGATTACTCGTCGTGATTTTCTGAAAGTTACCAGTGTTGCAGCCGCTGCTGCAGCCCTGACCGCCTGCGGCGGCTCTTCTTCCACCGCAAGCTCTGCTGCTTCCAGCACTGCCGCTTCTTCTGAGGCTGCTTCCGCTGTGGCAAAGCTGGACAAGGTGAAGGTCGCTGTCCCCAACGACACCACCAACGAGGCCCGCGCTCTGACCCTGCTGGAGAAGAACGGCTTCTTCAAACTGAAGGCTGACGCCGGCCTGACCGCCACCAAGAATGACATCGAGGAGAACCCCCTGAACGTCACCGTCGATGAGGTCGAGGCTGCTCAGGTCCCCAACGTCCTGCAGGACGAGGACTACGCTGTCATCAACTCCAACTACGCCATCTCCGCTGGTCTGGACCCCATGACCGACGCTCTGGCAATGGAGGACGGCTCTTCTGCTTACGTCAATGTTCTGGTCTGCAAGGAGGGCAACGAGAACGAGCCCAAGATCAAGGCCCTCGTCGCCGCCCTGCAGAGCCAGCAGGTCAAGGACTTCATGGATGAGAACTACAAGGGCGCTGTCGTCTCCGTCGTCGAGACCCCGACCGATGGCTATGACGCTTCCATCGACTACGATGCACTGAACGGCGAGACCGTCAGCTGCGCTGCTACTCCCGCTCCCCACTGCGAGGTCCTGGAGGTCTGCAAGGACATTCTGGCCGCTAAGGGCATCACTCTGGACATTCAGGAGTACGACGACTATGTGATCCCCAACACCATCGTCGAGGACGGCCAGTGCGACACCAACTACTTCCAGCATCAGCCGTATCTGGACAACTTCAATGAGGAGAAGGGTACCCATCTGGTGACCGTCGCCGGCATCCACGTCGAGCCCATGGGCATCTACGGCGGCAAGCAGGACAGCCTGGCACCCATCGTGGGCTGAGCTTTACCAACTAAGGAGTAAATCGTGATCGAGATCAAACACCTTTCCAAGACCTTTCAGATGAAGGACGGCGCGGTGAACGCGCTGAAGGACATCGACCTGACCATCCCCGATGGCTCCATCTACGGTATCATCGGTATGTCGGGCGCGGGAAAATCCACGCTGGTGCGCTGCATCAATCTGCTGGAGCGCCCCACCGAGGGCAGTGTCGTCATCGACGGAACCGCGATGGAGACCCTGTCTCCCGCAGCCCTGCGTGAGCGCCGCCGCGACATCACCATGATCTTCCAGCAGTTCAATCTGCTGATGCAGCGCAGCTGCCTGAAGAACATCTGCTTCCCGATGGAGCTTGCGGGCGTGAAGAAGGCCGATGCCGAAAAGCGCGCCAGGGAGCTGCTGGAAATGGTGGGCCTGCCCGATAAGGCCAACGCCTACCCGGCCCAGCTCTCCGGCGGCCAGAAACAGCGCATCGCCATTGCCCGTGCGCTGGCCACCAACCCCAAAGTCCTGCTCTGCGATGAGGCCACCAGCGCGCTGGACCCCAACACGACCCACGCCATCCTGACCCTCATCAAGGACATCAACAAGAAGCTGGGCATCACCGTGGTGGTCATCACCCACCAGATGAGCGTCGTGGAAGAGATCTGCGACTCCGTCGCCATTCTGGACGGCGGCGTGGTCGTGGAGCAGGGCGAGGTGCGCGAGATCTTCGCAAATCCCAAGACGGCTGCGGCCAGACGCCTCGTCGCCCCCAACGGCGGCAGCGCAGCCCGCGACCTCTCGAGCTTTGCGCCCGACGATCACGTGGTCCGTGTTACTTTCAATGGTTCGTCTGCCGCAAAACCGCTGGTGGCGAGCCTCGCTGCGGAGAAGGGCATCCTCGTGTCTGTGCTCAGCGCCGACACCCGCGACCTGAGCGGCCAGTGCTACGGCTCCATGCTGCTCAAACTTCCCCGCGATACCGAACAGGCAAAGCAGGCTGCGGCCTATATGCGCAGCCAGAATGGTGTGACCGTTGAGGAGGTGACCGGAGAATGAGCTTTGCAGATTATGGCTTCGCCATTTGGGAGACGTTCTACGTGACCGTCCTCTCCACGGCATTTTCTCTGGTTCTGGGCCTGCCGCTGGGCGTTCTGCTGGTGGCTGGCGATAAGGACGGCGTCCTGCCCCTGCCGGGCTGGCTGATGCACATCCTGAACATCGTCATCAACATTCTGCGCAGCGTGCCGTTCCTGATTTTGATGATCTGCGTCTTCCCGCTGACCCGTGCCATTGTGGGCACCACCGTCGGCACCAAGGCCACCATCGTTCCGCTGGTGGTTGCGGCCTTCCCCTTCGTGGCCCGTCTGGTGGAGACCAGTCTGCGTGAGCTGGACGAGGGTGTCGTGGAAGCTGCCCAGAGCATGGGCGCGACTCCCTTCCAGATCATCACCAAGGTCATGATCCCTGAGTGTCTGCCCGGCCTCATTTCCAGCATGACCACTGCCCTGACGACCATTCTCGGCTACTCGGCCATGTCCGGCGTCATCGGCGGCGGCGGTCTGGGCAAAATCGCTCTGTCCTACGGCTACTACCGCTACCAGACTAACATCATGATCGTCTGCGTCGTGCTGCTGGTGCTCATGGTGCAGGTGTTCCAGACCGTCGGTACCTTCTGGGCGACCAGGAGTGATAAGCGGCTGAGAAAGTAAGTTTCTGCTTCCTGCAGGGAATAAAATTTAACGAATCGATTCCCCGCAGGAGGCTCATGCTCCTGCGGGGAATTGTGCTATACAGACAAACCCAGTAAAGGAGTATGTTGCAATGAACCGTGATACCATCTGCGTGCAGGGCGGCTACACCCCCGGCAACGGCGAACCCCGCCAGATCCCCATCATCCAGTCCACTACGTTCAAGTACGCTACCAGCGAGGACATGGGCAAGCTGTTCGACCTCGAGGCCGACGGCTACTTCTACTCCCGCCTGCAGAACCCCACCTGCGATATGGTGGCGAAAAAGATCTGTGAGCTGGAAGGCGGCACTGCCGCCATGCTGACGTCCAGCGGTCAGGCCGCCAACTTCTTTGCGCTGTTCAATATCTGTGAGGCAGGCGACCACATCGTGGCGTCCAGCACCATCTACGGCGGCACCTTCAATCTCATCTCCGTCACCATGAAGAAGATGGGCATTACTGCTACCTTCGTGGACCCGCTGTGCAGCGAGGAAGAGCTGGATGCCGCGTTCCAGCCCAACACCAAGGTCGTGTTTGGCGAGACCATTGCCAACCCTGCCCTCACCGTGCTGGACATCGAAAAGTTCGCCAAGGCCGCACACTCCCATGGCGTACCGCTCATCGTGGACAACACGTTCCCCACGCCGGTCAACTGCCGCCCCTTCGAGTGGGGCGCCGATATCGTGACCCACTCCACCACCAAGTACATGGACGGCCATGGCGCTGTGCTGGGCGGTGCTATCGTGGACGGCGGCAAGTTCGACTGGATGGCCCACGCCGAGAAGTTCCCCGGCCTGTGTACCCCTGATGAGAGCTATCATGGCATCACCTACGCGGAGCGCTTCGGCAAAGAGGGTGCTTTCATCACCAAGGCCACCGCACAGCTCATGCGCGACTTCGGCTCGATGCAGTCCCCCATGAACGCCTATATGCTGAACCTCGGCCTTGAGAGCCTCCACGTCCGGATGCAGCGCCACTGCGCCAACGGCATGGCCGTCGCAAAGTTCCTTGAGGCTCACCCCAAGGTGGCTTACGTCAACTACTGCGGCCTCGAGTCCAGCCCTTACCATGCACTGGCGGAGAAGTATCTGCCGAACGGCAGCTGCGGCGTCGTCTCCTTCGGCCTGGCCGGCGGCCGCGAAGCCGCCAGCACCTTTATGAAGGAGCTGAAGCTTGCCGCCATTGAGACCCACGTTGCCGATGCCCGCACCTGCTGCCTGAACCCGGCTTCCAGCACCCATCGCCAGATGAACGACGAGCAGCTGGCCGCTGCCGGTGTGCCTGCTGAGCTGGTGCGGATGAGCTGCGGCCTCGAGAGCAGCGAAGACCTCATCGCCGATATTGCACAGGCGCTGGATAAGATCTAAGAAACACGGTCAGCGCCATCTGCCGGTTTCGGCCCCTTCCCGTGAAAAAAGCGTCTCTGGATGCAGATAAAAACTTCCCGCTAAAACCGTCAAAAGGAGCAACGATGCTATGCCGCTGATCATCCCCAAGACTCTTCCCGCCTACGATGCCCTCTACGAGGAAAACGTCTTCGTCATGCACCGGGAACGGGCGCTCTCCCAGCACATCCGTCCGCTGGAGATCCTCATCCTGAACCTCATGCCGACCAAGATCGCCACCGAGACCCAGATCGCCCGCCTGCTGGCCAATACACCCATTCAGGTCCACATGACCCTGCTGCAGACGGCCAGCCATGCGGCGACCCACGTCTCTGCGGCCCACCTCGAGGCGTTTTATAAGACCTTCGACGAGGTGAAGAACAACCGCTACGACGGCATGATCATCACCGGTGCGCCTGTGGAGAAGATCGACTTTGAACAGGTGGACTACTGGCAGGAGCTGTGCGAGATCATGGACTTCAGCGAGACGAATGTCTACTCCACCCTTCATGTCTGCTGGGGCGCACAGGCGGGACTTTATTACCACTATGGCATCCGCAAGCAGCTTCTCGACCAGAAGATGTTCGGCGTCTTCGAGCATAAAGTCACCCGTCCCTCGAACCCGCTGGTGCGCGGCTTCGATGAGGTGTTCTACGCCCCTCACAGCCGCCACACCGGCATCAGCCGGGAGGATGTGCTGAACTGCAAGGCTCTGCGCATCCTCGCCGAGAGCGACGAGGCCGGCCCCTTCCTGATGAGTACCGAGAATGGACGGCAGATCTTCGTCACCGGCCACCCGGAGTACGACAAGTACACACTGGACGCCGAGTACAAGCGGGATGTCGGCAAGGGCCTGCCCATCGCGGTGCCAAAGAACTATTACCCCAACGACGACCCCGAGCAGCCGCCTCTCTTCCGCTGGCGTGCTCATGCACACCTGCTGTATGAGAACTGGCTGAACTACTACGTCTACCAGAATACGCCCTACGACCTGGGCGCTATCAGCAAGGTGGAGCACGAGGAAGAATAAAATCAGCCCTCTCCGTCTGGTGAGGAGGGGGCATTTTTGCAAGGAGAATACTTATGGGAATCGAAGCAAAATGGAAGAACCGGGGCATCCGGGTAGGCAAACTGCCCTGCGGGCCGCTGGATAAAATAAGCGATGTGCCGGGCGTGACGGTGGGCCACTGCACACTGGCGGACGGCGAGGTCCAGACCGGCGTGACCGCGCTGCTACCCCATCAGGGCGATATTTTCCACGATAAAGTGATGGCGGCCAGCCATGTCATCAACGGCTTTGGCAAGACCACCGGCCTTGTCCAGATCGACGAGCTGGGGACGCTGGAAACGCCCATCCTCTTCACCAATACCCTCAGCGTAGGTACTGTGGAGACAGCGCTGGTGAAGTATATGCTGGATAAGAACCCCGACATCTGCGAGACTACCGGCAGCGTAAACCCGGTGGTCTGCGAGTGCAACGACAGCGGCCTCAACGACATCCGGGGCCTCCACGTCACAGAAGAAAACGTGAGGGCCGCGCTGGCCGACTGCCGCGCCGATTTCGCCGAGGGCGCTGTGGGCGCGGGCCGGGGAATGCGCTGCCACGGCCTGAAGGGCGGCATCGGCTCGGCCTCCCGTGTGGTGGAGCTGGACGGGAAACAGTACACCATTGGTGCGCTGGTGCTCTCCAACCACGCCGTCTTCGATGACCTCGTAGTGGCAGGCACCCCCATCCAGAGCCTGCTGGACGCCCACATCCCGCCCCACGAGGACAAAGGCTCCATCATCACAGTGCTGGCGACGGACATCCCCTTGAGTGAGCGCCAGCTGCGGCGGCTCTGCCACCGGGCGCTGGTGGGCCTGTCCCGCACCGGCTCTTTCTGCGGCAACGGCTCCGGCGAGATCGTCATTGCCTTCACCACCGCCAACCGGGTGCCGCACTACTCCGAAAAGGCCATCCTGCCGATGGGTATGCTCCACGACGACGCCATCAATCCGCTGTTCCGGGCGGTGGCCGAGTGCGTGGAGGAAAGTGTGCTGAGCAGTCTGCTCCATGCCGAGACGGTCACAGGCTATCATGGCCGGACGGTCAGATGTCTGAGTGATCTGCTCGACGAGAAATAAAAAAATGGGAAGCGCTTTCCCCGCCTCCTAATAAGAAAACATGAGATAGTCCAGTAAAATCAATGTTTTCAGAGGCAAGGAACACGATGTGAAGTCAAAAAATCAAATACTGGCAGGATAAAGGGTGCTGATGTGAAATATCAGCACCCTTTTCCTGTCCCAAACGCCATAGGGAATCCTATGGCGTTTTTACTTTCCATCAAGTACACGGAAAACTGTATTGAAAGGGGTGAGAAATCGAAGGTATTTCTTCATGTAGGAAATGCAAATCAAGTGTCCATAGGTTTTCCCACATGGAGAAGCAAGTGGGCACAGAATTGAATTTTTTCCGAAAACGAACACTTTTCCAGACCGCCGGAGGGAGGTGAGATTATGGCGGTATTTCGCATTGAGAAAACCCGCGACTACACGGTGATGGCAAACCATCATCTGCGGAACACGGCACTGTCGCTGAAAGCGAAGGGGCTGCTGTCCCTCATGCTATCCTTGCCGGAGGATTGGGACTACACCACCAAAGGTCTTGCGCGGATATGCCGGGATGGAGTGGACAGCATTTGTGCTACGGTCCGGGAGCTGGAGGATGCGGGATACATTATCCGTGAAAGAGTCCGCAACGCCAACGGGCGGCTCGGCAGCATCGAGTACACGATTTTGGAGCAGCCCAGGCCGCCGGAACCTAAACCGGGAAAACCTGAACGGGAAAATCCAGTTCAGGTAAAACCAGTCTTGGATTCTCCTGTCTTGGGAAAACCTGAACAGGAAAAACCCGCACAATTAAATACTAAAGGATCAAGTAACCAAATATCAAATACTGATTCATCAAGTACGGAAGGATCAAATCCTATCCAATCAAGTCCCCAAACCCCCGCAGAGACCAAACGAACCGGACGGGACTGGATGCGGGAGCGAGAGAGCTATCGGGAACTGATTTTGGAGAATATCGAGTATGACTATCTATGCCGGGATGACCGGCTGGATCGGGATATGCTGAATGAACTGGTGGAACTCATGGTGGATACCGTCTGTTCCCGCAGGGAAACGATCCGCATTGCCGGGGACGACTATCCGGCGGAGGTGGTCAAATCCCGGTTCCTGAAGCTGAACAGTTCTCACATTGAGTATGTGTTGGACCGTATGCGGGAGAACACCACCTATGTCCGCAACATCAAGAAATATCTGCTGGCTGCCCTGTATAACGCCCCGGCCACCATCGACAGCTACTATGCGTCCCTGGTGAACCATGACCTGTACGGCAGCGGAGAAAGGAGATGATAGGTCATGCAGGAAGAAGTCACCCAGCGCACCATTGCCCTCTGTGTGGAGGCCACCAAACTCTCCGCCGGGATGCTGCAGCAGGCCATGAAAAAAGTGCTGGACGAGATGCAGAAAGGAGTGACCGGCCATAAGACCAAGCTGCACCACGGAAAGCAGACCCTCCGGCAGCTGATGAAGCACAACACCGGCGTTTCCAACATCGAGATCACCGACCGGAACATCCGGGCCTTTTCCGCCACCGCCAAGAAGTACGGCATTGACTTTGCTCTGAAAAAGGATACCAGCGGCGAGATACCCCGCTACCTGGTGTTCTTCAAGGGCCGGGATGCCGACGTTATCACGGCAGCCTTTCGGGAGTTCTCCGCAAAGAACCTGGAGAAAGAGAAAAAGCCCTCCATCCGCAAGGAGCTGGAGCAGGCGAAACAGCAGTCCAAAGCCCAGCACCGCCAGCGGGAGAAGGTCAAGACCAAAGACCGGGGTGTGGAATTATGACGGTTGACTGGAAGAAAAAGCTGATCCCCAACCTCCCGTATCTGCTGTTCGTGTATCTCTTTGACAAGCTCTGCCAGGCGGTGCGCCTTGCGCCCGGCCTTGACGCCTCTGAAAAGTTCCTGCATTTGAGCCAGGGCTTTACGGAGGCGTTTTCTTCTGGGCTGCCAAGTCTGCATCCGCTGGACCTGCTGGCGGGTATCGCCGGGGCGGTCATTGTTCGGCTGGCGGTGTATGCCAAGAGCAAGAATACAAAGAAATATCGCAAGGGCATTGAGTACGGCAGCGCACGATGGGGCACGGCGGCCGATATTGCCCCCTATGTCGATCCGGTTCCCGACTGGAACATTCCTTTGACCCAGACGGAAAAGCTCACCATGTCCAGCCGCCCGAAAAATCCCAAGTACGCCCGAAACAAGAACATTCTGGTCATCGGCGGCAGCGGCAGCGGCAAGACCCGGTTCTTCGTCAAGCCCTCACTCATGCAGATGCACAGCAGCTATGTGGTCACCGATCCCAAAGGACAGCTTTTGTCCGAGGTGGGGACCATGCTGCGGCGGGGCGCCCCCAAGCTGGACGAGAACGGAAAACCCCTGCGGGATGCCCGCGGGAAGGTCATCTATGAGCCGTACCGCATTAAAGTCCTCAACACCATCAACTTCAAAAAGAGCATGAAATACAACCCCTTCGCCTATATTCGGTCGGAGAAAGACATCCTCAAATTGGTCAATGTCATCATTGCCAACACCAAAGGCGACGGAGAAAAATCCTCGGAAGATTTTTGGGTGAAGGCCGAGCGGCTTTTGTACTGCGCCCTGATCGGGTACATCTGGTACGAGGCGGAGCCGGAAGAAAAGAACTTCCTCACGCTGCTGGAGCTCATCAACGCATCGGAGGCCAGAGAGGACGACGAGGAATTTCAGTCGCCCGTGGATATTCTGTTCGCCAAGCTGGAGAAGGAGCACCCGGACCACTTCGCTGTGAAGCAGTACCGCAAATTCAAATTGGCTGCCGGCAAGACCTTGAAATCCATCCTGATTAGCTGCGGCGCCCGCCTTGCCCCCTTCGATATTGCGGAGCTGCGGGAGATCATGTCGGACGACGAACTGGAACTGGACACCCTGGGCGACCGAAAAACGGCGCTGTTTCTCATTATGAGCGATACGGATACCACCTTCAACTTCGTTATCGCCATGCTGCAAAGCCAGCTATTCAATCTCCTTTGCGACAAGGCGGACGACGTGTACGGCGGCAGGCTGCCCGTCCATGTGCGGTGCCTCCTGGACGAGTTCGCCAATATCGGGCAGATACCCAACTTCGACAAGTTGATCGCCACCATCCGGAGCCGGGAAATCTCGGCTTCTATTATTTTGCAGTCCCAAAGCCAGTTAAAGACCATCTACAAGGACGCCGCGGATACCATTGTGGGCAACTGCGACACCACCTTGTTTTTGGGAGGCAAGGAGAAATCCACCCTGAAAGAAATCTCGGAGCTGCTGGGCAAGGAGACCATCGACAGCTTCAATCAATCCGAGAACCGGGGCAGTCAGGTTTCCCACGGCCTCAACTATCAGAAATTAGGAAAGGAGCTGATGACCCAGGACGAGATTGCGGTGATGGACGGAGGCAAGTGTATCTTGCAGCTTCGAGGGGTGCGGCCGTTTTTCAGCGACAAGTTTGATATAACGAAGCATCCCCGCTACAAGTACCTTGCCGACGCCGACAAGAAAAATACCTTTGACATTGAACGGTACATGAAACGCAGACCGGCCATTGTGAAGCCGGACGAGCCTTTCGATCTGTACGAATTGAAAGCCACCGACCTTCAACCCAACAATTCAACTGAACGAAAGGAAATGTGAATATGAGCTTTTTTACTAACGCTATCGACGTTTTGCAGACTCTGGTCATCGCCCTGGGCGGCGGCCTGTGCGTGTGGGGCGGCATCAACCTTCTGGAAGGTTACGGCCAGGACAACCCTGCCTCCAAAAGCCAGGGCATCAAGCAGCTCATGGCGGGCGGCGGCGTTGCCCTCATCGGCATCACCCTGATCCCTCTGCTGTCCGGTCTGCTGTCCACCACCTAATGATTCTCCAAAACCGGCGGGGGCTTTCGCTTGATAGCGGGAGCCCCCGCAAAGGAGGTGATCTCCCTTGATATTGGATATGATCCAGGAGTGGTTCAAGGAACTGCTCATTGACGGTATCATTTCAAACCTGACCGGGATGTTTGATACCCTGAATACAAAGGTGGGCGAGATCGCCGGGGAGGTCGGCATGACGCCCGCCGCCTGGAACAGCAGCATCTTCAACATGATCCGAAACCTCTCGGAAACGGTGATTGTCCCCATCGCTGGCATCATCCTCACCTTCGTCATGTGCTACGAGCTGATCCAGCTCATCATCGAGAAAAATAACCTCCACGACTTTGACACCTGGATTTTCTTCAAGTGGATTTTCAAGACCTTCTGCGCGGTGCTGATCGTCACCAACACCTGGAACATCGTCATGGCGGTGTTCGATGTGGCGCAGAATGTGGTCAGTCAGTCGGCGGGGGTCATCATCTCGGACGCAGGCATCGACATTTCCGGCGTGGTGGGCAATCTGGAGACCCAGCTTGCCGACTGGAGCGTGGGCGCCCTGCTGGGGCTGTGGTTCCAGAGTGTGTTCGTGGGGCTGTGTACGCAGATTCTTTCCATCTGTATCTTCCTGGTGATCTACGGCAGAATGATTGAGGTGTATTTGGTCACCTCCATAGGGCCGATTCCCTTTGCCACGATGGTCAACCGGGAATGGGGCTCCACGGGGCAGAACTACCTTCGCTCCCTGCTGGCCCTGGGCTTCCAGGCCTTCCTCATTATGATCTGCGTGGGCATCTATGCCGTGCTGGTGGAGGGCATCTCCACATCCGGCGACAACATATCCGCTGCCATCTGGGGGTGCATGGGCTATACGGTTCTGCTGTGCTACACATTGTTCAAGACCGGCAGCCTTGCAAAATCCCTGTTCGGCGCCCACTAAAGGAGGCAGATATTTGAGAGTAGGCCTTATTGATGTGGACTCGCACAATTTTCCCAACCTGTGCCTGATGAAGCTCTCGGAGTATCACACCAGACACGGGGATCGGGTGGAATGGTGGGACCCTGCAAAGCAATATGACCTTGTTTATAAAAGCCGGGTATTTACAGACACCTATTCCAAAGACACCATACAGGTGAGCAATGCGGATAAGGTCATCCAGGGCGGTACAGGTTACGGCCCCGGCGAAAACCTCCCGCATGAGATCGAGCATATTCGGCCGGACTATTTTCTATATCCGCGGTTTTTAGGTACAGCCTACGGCTTTTTAAGCCGTGGCTGTCCAAGGAACTGCGGATTTTGTATTGTCAGCAAAAAAGAAGGGCGCAGGAGCGTCCGGGTGGCTGATCTTTCCGAGTTTTGGAATGGTGAGGAAGAAATCAAACTGATGGACCCGAACCTGCTTGCCTGTCCCGACCATGAAAGGCTCATTGAACAGCTAATTGAGAGCCGGGCGCTGGTGGACTTTACCCAGGGGCTCGATATTCGCCTTATCAGCCGTGATAATGTATCTCTACTGAACAAAGTGCGGACAAAAGCGGTGCATTTCGCATGGGATAACCGGACGAGGACCTGACGGAGTATTTCCGTCGCTTTCGTGAACTTACTTCCATAAAGAGCGACCGAAACCGCCGTGTCTATGTCCTGACCAATTACGGCAGCACCCATGAACAGGATTTGTACCGGGTAAACACCTTGCGGGCATTGGGATATGATCCCTATGTGATGATCTATGAGCGTCCCACGGCTCCACGCATTACCCGCCATCTGCAAAGATGGGTAAATAATAAACGGATTTTTCATTCCGTATCAGATTTTAAGGACTATGCGCCGATGAAGAAGGAGGTGTGAAACATTGGCTTATGTAACAATCCCGAAGGACCTGAGTCGGATACAGAGCAAGGTCCTGTTCGGGCTGACCAAACGACAAGTGATCTGTTTCGGAGCGGCGGCGCTGGTAGGCGTGCCGCTTTTCTTTTTGGCAAAGGCGAGCCTGGGAACTACCACGGCGGCGCTGTGCATGATCCTGGTGATGCTGCCCTTTTTCCTGTTCGCCATGTATGAGAAGAACGGGCAGCCGCTGGAAGTGTTCCTGGGGCATCTGATCCAGAACAAATTCATCCGGCCGAAGGTACGCATCTACCAGACAAACAATCTCTATTCCGCCCTGGTGCGGCAATCCCAACTGGAACAGGAGGTGAAGCGGATTGCGAGAAAAGGCAGAAAAACCGGCAAAGCGTAAGCTCACCCGTGCCGAGCGCAAGCAGATCGAGGCGGTGATCCGGCAGGCGAAGGGCGACGGAAAAGCCCATACGGTGCAGGACAGCATCCCGTTTCAGAATATGTTCCCGGACGGTCTGTGCAGGCTGGAGGGCGGCGCCTTCTCCAAGACCATTGCCTTTGAGGATGTGAATTACCGCCTGGCGGGGCCGGAGGATCAGCGGAGCATCTTTGAAAGCCTCTGCGATTTCTACAACGGCTACGACCCCTCCATCGGTGTTCAGGTCTCTTTGGACAGTCGCAGCGGAGGCAGCGCCGCCGATGAAATGTTCGGCATCCGCAGGCAGGGCAACGACCTGGACCCCATCCGGGACGAGGCGGTGGACATCCTGCGGATGCAGTACAAGCGGGGCAACAACGGCTATGTGAAAACCAAGTATGTGACCCTGACCATCGAGGCGGAGAACCTCCCTGCGGCCCGGGCGCGGTTTGCCCGCATTGAGACCGACACCCTCAACCGCTTCAAGGTCATGGGTGCGGCCGCTCATGTGCTGGATGGAAAGGAGCGGCTGGAGCTGCTTTACAACATCCTCCACCCGGAGGGCGGGCAGTTCGCCTTTGAATGGGACTGGCTCCCGGCCAGCGGCCTTTCGGTGAAGGACTTCATTTCTCCGTCCTCCTTCCACTTCGGGGAGACCCGCACCTTCCGCATCGGAAAGCGGTATGGGGCGGTGTCCTTCCTGCAAATCCTGGCGCCCGAGATGCACGACCGTATCCTCACCGACTTCATGGAGGCGGACGGAAATATCATGGTGACCATGCACATCCGGGGCATCAACCAGAACGAGGCCATCAAAATGGTCAAGCGGAAGATCACCGACCTGGACGCCATGAAGATACAGGAGCAGAAGCGGGCGGTGCGCAGCGGCTACGATATGGACATCCTTCCTTCGGACCTCTCTACATACGGCGGCGCGGCAAAGGACCTGCTCACCGACCTGCAATCCCGCAACGAGAGAATGTTCAACATGACCTTCCTGGTGCTGCACACGGCGGAGACCCGTCAAAAGCTGGAGATCGCCGTATCCCAGGCGGCCAGCGTCGCCCAGACCTATAACTGCCTTCTGACCCGGCTGGACTTCCAGCAGGAGGACGGGCTTATGAGCAGCCTTCCCCTGGGGCTCAACCGCATCAAGATAGAACGGAGCCTGACCACTTCGGCCCTGGCGGTGTTCGTCCCCTTCGTCACCCAGGAGGTGTTCATGGGCGGCGACGCCATGTACTACGGGCTCAACGCCCTTTCCAATAACATGATCCTGCTGGACCGCAAGCAATCCCGCTGTCCCAACGGTCTTGTGTTCGGCACCCCCGGCAGCGGCAAATCCATGAGCTGCAAGCGGGAGATCACCTTTATCATGCTGATGACCCAGGATAATGTCATCATCTGCGACCCGGAGGACGAGTATTCGCCCCTGGTGAAGCGATTGGGCGGTCAGGTGATCCGGCTGTCCCCGTCCAGCACCGACTATGTGAACCCTCTGGACATCAACCTCAACTACTCCGAGGAAGAAAACCCGCTGGCGCTGAAAAGTGATTTCGTCTTATCCTTCTGCGAGCTCATCATGGGCAGCAAGACGGGGCTGGAGGCCATCGAGAAAACCGTCATTGACCGGGCGGTACAGATGATCTACCAGCCCTACTTTGCCGATCCCCGGCCAGAGAATATGCCCATTCTGGGCGACCTGATGAACGCCCTTCTGTCCCAGCACATCCCGGAGGCCGACCGAGTGGCCCAGGCGCTGGACCTCTATGTGAACGGTTCGCTGAACTTCTTCAACCACCGTACCACCGTGGACATCTCCAACCGCCTTGTCTGCTTTGACATCAAGGGCCTGGGCAAGAACCTGAAAAAGCCGGGGATGCTCATTGTTCAGGATGCGGTGTGGAACACCGTTACCATCAACCGGGCTATCGGGCGCTCCACCTGGTATTTCGTGGACGAGTTCCACCTTTTGCTGAAGGAGGAACAGACCGCCGCATACAGCGCCGAGATTTGGAAACGGTTCAGAAAATGGGGCGGTATCCCTACCGGGGCGACCCAGAACCCCAAAGACCTGCTTTCCTCCCCGGAGATCGAAAACATCCTGGAAAACAGCGACTTCATCTATATGCTCAACCAGGCGGCGGGAGACCGGAAGATACTGGCGGAGCGGCTGAACATTTCATCGGAGCAGCTTGCCTATGTGACCAACTCCGAGCCGGGCCACGGGCTGCTGTTCTTCAACAATGTCATCCTGCCCTTTGCGGATGACTTCCCGAAAGACACCGAGCTCTATAAATTGCTCACCACCAAGCCCAGCGAGGTTGCACACGAAACTGTGGACGACGAAAAGGAGGACCAGAATGGATAACAAGATGGCGGTTTTCAATAACCGCGAATTTGGCAGCATCCGAGTGATCGAAGAAAACGGCAATTATCTGTTTTGCGGATTTGATGTTGCGAAAGCCCTGGGATATGCAAAACCGAGGAACGCCATCAATACGCATTGTAAGGGGGCCCTGAAACGGGGCGCCCTTACAGAAGGAGGCGTACAGGAATTGACATTCATCCCGGAGGGTGATGTGTACCGCCTGATCGTTCATAGTCGGCTGCCTGGTGCGGAACGCTTTGAAAAATGGGTGTTTGACGAAGTTCTCCCCATGATCCGCAAGACGGGCGGGTACATGACTGCCTCCCTTCTGGAGCAGGCGGCGGAAAAACCGGAAATATTGCTGGCTTTTGCCGACCAGCTTCTTGCCGAGCATGAGAAAAACCGGCAGCTCTCCGGCGAGGTGGAACGGCTGCGGCCGAAAGCAGATTTTTATGACGCCTTTGTCCATGAAGAAAACTGCACCAATATCCGAGCCACGGCGAAAGAACTGCAAATCGGGGAGCGTGCGTTTTGCCGTTTCCTGATGGACGCGGGATTTCTGTACCGCTGCCCGGCCGGATACCTTCTGCCCTATGCCAAGCCCTCCAATAACGGATTATTCCGTGTGAAGGACTTCTGGAAATATGGGCATTTTGGACAGCAGACCTTGATTACGCCCCAGGGCAAAAATGTGATCCGTCTGCTGCTGGATGATGGGCAAATGCGGCTGGAATGGAAGGAAAGGATGGGATAAGGATATGGAACAGGAAAAGCTGTATGTCATCGAGGAAAAGACCTATGAGGCACATATCGACGAGGAAGTGCATCTCTACGGGCTGCTTCATCAGCTTGCCTTCCTTGCCGGAAAAATCAAGGACCGGGAGGATGTGGAGGCGTTCATTGCGGCGGCGAAGCGGTACGGCCAGATCGCCGATGACAAGTTTGACGCCTGGAACATTCCCGGCCGTTACCTGGTGTTCGGCGACAAGGCGGACCTTGCCGGGATGAAGGCGCGGGAGCTGTGCGAGCTGGACGCCTTCTATGTGGAGTGTGAGGACGACGAACCCGAACCGGGCGGCGGCCGCCAGGAGGAACACTATCTGATCCCCGGCAGCGGATTCCGGCTGCTGGTGAGCGAACTGCACATGTTCCTGGTAACCTGGTACAGCATCGCCAAGTGTCTGTCGCAGGCACAGAACGAGAAAGATTTTCTCCGACTGCAAAAGAAATACGGGAACTATGAAAAGACGCTGAACAGGCTGCGCCGCAAGCTGGGTCTTTCCGCTGACAGCAACTTTTGTCAGGATGAATTGGAGGCGGCGGTCATCAAGCGGTTCCGGGCGGAGCTGATCCCTGGGGAGCAGATCAGCCATGAATAAGCTCACCCATGTCAGCCTGTTTTCCGGCATCGGCGGGCTGGACCTTGCGGCGGAGGCGGCGGGCTTTGAAACGGTCTGTCAATGCGAGTGGGCGGACTATCCCTATTCCATCCTGCAAAAACATTGGCCGGATGTGCCGAAGTTCCGCGACATCACCACATTCACGAAGGAGGCGTTTTTTGAAAAAACAGGACTTGAAACCATTACCATCCTCTCCGGCGGATTCCCGTGCCAGCCTTTCTCCACCGCAGGAAAACGGCGGGGCTTTGCGGATGAACGCTACCTGTGGCCGGAGATGTGCCGCGTTATTGCCGAACTGCGGCCCCGTTGGGTGCTTGGGGAAAATGTTGCTGGCTTCATCAATATGGGGCTCGACAAAACGATTTTTGACCTGGCAAAAGCGGGATACGCTGTTCTCCCATTCGTATTTCCGGCTTGCGGCGTCGGCGCATGGCATGAGCGCCAGCGAACTTTTATCGTCGCGGCTGATGTTTCCCACACCCCTTGCCTCCGACAAATCCACGGGGCGGGATGCTGCCAGCCTGGATGTGTTCCTGTCGGACAATGGGATATTCCGCAAGCGGAACAAGGACGGGTCGATCTGGAGCCTGTCCCTGTCGGCGGCGGTGTTCTATCTGACCCCGGCAGCATCGGAGGGCTACCGTTCCACCCTGAAACCGGCGGCCTTCCGGGACAAATCCCCGTCCTCCAACCTGTCGGCTCAGGTGATCCGGCAGGAGCAGCCCCTTTCCGAGAAAGCGGCGCTGAACCCGGACTGGGTGGAATGGCTCATGGGATTCCCCCCGAAATGGACGGACGCATCCTTTGGCGTGCCGAGCCCGAAGGAGTCCCCCGCATGACCGAGGACACGGACAACCGGGCGCTGCGGCTGAAAACCCTGGGGAACGCGGTCTGCCCGCCCCAGGCCTATCCCATTTTCCAGTACATCGCCATGATCGAAACCGGGGCGTGTGCCGACATCTGCCCCTATGGAACAGGAGGTGACGCACCTTGAAAGAATGGAAAGCCCCCGAAAAGGAGGCGCAGAAGATGACCCGTGACGGGGCAGTATCCGTCAATCTGGTTACGGGCGAGACGACCTATCCCTCTGACCGGACGCCGGAGCAGGACCATTCCGCCTCCGGCGACACGGCGGGTGCCGCTGGGAAAGTAGTGGATCGTGTGGAACTGCACCGGGAACAGGCAGCAGCCAAGAAGAAGCGCCGGAAACAGCGCAGAACCTATCGGGAGGGCGAGGCGGCAGCGGGCCGTCCATCCTCCCGATTGCAGTTTTCCGAGGCGGACCAGGCCAAGCCGGAGCTGCAAGGGGCCATCCGCAAGTCGGACAAGGCGGCGGACCGGCTGGACGCGGCAAAGACCGCTGTTCCATCCAAACTGCCATCCCCCCAACATGCCAATCCGCTGTCCCGCCCCATCCAGGAGGCAGGCGCAGCCATCCACGGCAAGGTCCGAGAGGTGGAGCAGGAAAATTCCGGCGTCCAGTCGGGCCACCTGGGGGAACGTAGCTTTGAGAAGGCTGTGGGCTACGGAAACCGCCGTGTCCAGAACTGGCGGGCGGAACGCAAGCTGAAACCCTGGCGGGACGCGGCAAAGGCGGAGCAGGCGGCGGTCAAGGCCAATGCGGATTTCTACTATCGGAAAGCCGTGGCGGAGAACCCCCAGCTTGCATCCAATCCCATCTCCCGCCTGTGGCAGAAACGGAAGCTGCAAAAGCAATATGCGGCGGCATACCGGGCGGCGGGCAAGACCGCCCAGGCCGGGAAAACAGCGGAGACCACGGCAAAGGCGGCCAAGAAAACCGCCCAGGAGTCCAAGCGCACCGCCCTTTTCCTGAAACGGCATTGGAAGGGCGCGTTGATCGTGGGCGGCATCGGTCTTCTGCTGGTAATGCTGCTGGGCTCCCTGCAATCCTGTTCCTCCATGTTCGGCGGCGGGGTGTCCAACATTATGGCGTCCTCCTATCTCTCCGAGGATGCCGACATGCTGGCGGCGGAAGAAGCCTACTGCGCCAAAGAGGATGAATTGCGGGAGTATCTGGATACCTACGAGGCCACCCACGACTATGACGAGTATCACTTTGATCTGGACGAGATTGAGCACGACCCCTATGTGCTGATCTCCATTCTGTCGGCACTCCATGAAGGGGTGTTCACCATTGACCAGGTACAGGGCGACCTTCAAACCCTCTTTGACAAGCAATACATTCTCACCGAAACCGTGACCACGGAGACCCGCTATCGGACGGAGACACGGACGGACAGCGAGGGCAACACCTATACGGTTCGGGTGCCCTATACCTGGACCATCTGCACCGTCACGCTGGAAAACTTCGACCTCTCCCATGTGCCTGTCTACATGATGGGCGAGGAACAGCTTTCCTTGTATGCCACCTATATGTCCACCCTGGGCAACCGCCCCGATCTGTTCCCGTCCTCCGGGTATGTGAACAAGTACATCGACAACCCTCCCACCGCCTGGGAGATTCCCGCTGAATACCTGACGGACGAGCGGTTCAACACCCTCATTACCGAGGCGGAAAAATACCTGGGTTATCCCTATGTGTGGGGCGGCAGCAGTCCCAGCACTTCTTTCGATTGCAGCGGATTCGTCAGTTATGTGCTGACCAACAGCGGCCTGTGCAATACCGGGCGGCTGGGCGCACAGGGGCTCTACAATATTTCCACCCCAGTATCCGACCCCCAGCCCGGCGATCTGGTGTTCTTCGTGGGCACCTACGACACAACCGGCGTATCTCATGTAGGCATTTATGTGGGCGACGGGATGATGCTGCATTGCGGCGACCCCATCCAGTATTCCAACCTGAACACGAGCTACTGGCAGTCCCATTTCTACGCATACGGCAGACCGCCGTACAACTGATGGAGGTGATGAAGCATCAATATGGTTTCCTATGGGGGCGGCGCCAACAGCACCGCCCTTTTGATCGGGCTGCACCAGCACCGTATCCCGGTGGACCTGATTCTCTTTGCGGATACGGGGGCAGAGCATCCCCACACCTACGCCTATCTGGAGGTGATGGACCGCTGGCTGAAGGACCACGGGATGCCTCCCATTATCAGAGTGTATAAGACCACCCGTGACGGGAAACGGCTGACGCTGGAGGATGAATGTCTGCAAAGTTGCAGCCTACCGTCCATTGCCTACGGCTTCAAGCGGTGTTCCCTGAAACACAAGATCGGGCCGCAGGAAAAGTTCTGCAACCATTACCCGCCGTGTCAAAAGGCGTGGGCGGCGGGCAAACGGGTGGTCAAGTTCATCGGCTACGACGCGGGCGAGGGCTACCGCAGCGACAAGGTGCTGCTGGGAGACCTGGCCGACCGAAAATACAGCAAGTGGTATCCCCTGATGGAATGGGGATGGACGCGGGACGATTGCATCCGGCAGATCGAGGCGGCAGGGCTGCCCCAGCCGGGAAAATCGTCCTGTTTTTTCTGTCCCAGCATGAAACCCGACGAGATCACCGCCCTGCGGGAGCAGCATCCCGATTTGTTCCGCCGCGCCCTGGCGCTGGAGGACAACGCCCGGAAAAACCTGAAAACGGTCAAGGGCCTGGGGCGGAACTATTCCTGGAGAGAACGATTTGGAAAGGAGTTTTGCACACATGGCAACGGTTGAGAAGATTCGCAAAGACATCGAAAAGACGAAGGAGAAGATCTCCGCCCAGCAGAAGCGACTTCGGGAGCTGGAGGCGCAGCTCACCGAGGAAGAAAACCTGGAGATCGTCCGCATGGTCAAGGCGGTGCGCATGGACAACAAGGAGCTGACCGCCTTCCTGAAGGCCTACGCCAGCGGCCTTATCACCCTGCCCGACGGGATGATGGAGGCGGAGGCGGCGCCGGACCCCGACGACGAGGATATGAAAGGAATGGAGGACGGCGAAGATGAAGCGTAACAGAGTTTTCCGCCTTTTGGCGTCCCTGACGGTGGTGGTCCTGTGCATGACCGCCTTCTCCGTCACCGCCTTTGCGGGCGGTGGGGATGGCGACTACTACACGGGAGAGTCCGCCGAGACGACGCCGGAACCCACCGAGGAACCCGCCACCGGGGGCATGGAGCCGGAGGGCCAGCCCCTTACCCCGGAGGGCAACGCCACGCTGGTGGACGATTATTACGGCGACAAACAGCTTATCACCGTGACCACAAAAGCGGGCAACTATTTTTACATCCTGATCGACCGGGCCAACGAGGACAAGGAGACCGCCGTTCACTTCTTGAACCAGGTGGATGAAGCCGACCTGATGGCGCTGCTGGAGGACGGACAGACGGAGGAAAAGCCAGCTGCTTGTACCTGCACCGAGAAATGCCAGGCTGGTGCGGTAAATACCGCCTGTCCGGTCTGCGCGGTGAATATGAGCGAGTGTGCCGGGAAAGCGCCGGAGGTGGAGCCGGAGCCTGAACCGGAGCCGGAGAAGGAGTCCGGCAGCGGCGGCGCCCTGGTGCTGATCCTGCTGCTGGCGGCTCTGGGCGGTGGCGGAGCCTTCGCCTACATCAAGTTCATCAAGCCCAAGCAGGGCGCAAAGGTCAGCGCCGACCCGGACGACTATGAGTTCGAGGACGAGGAATACGAAAACGAGGACATTCCTGAACAGGGAGAACAGGAGGAGCAGAATTGAGCAAATTGGTGATCTGCGAAAAACCGAGTGTAGCAAAGAGTATCGCATCGGCCCTGGGTGTCACATCCAGGGCCGATGGCTATTTTGAAGGCGGCGGCTGGCTCATTTCCTGGTGCATTGGTCATCTGGTGGGACTGGCGGACGCGGCCGCCTACGATGACCGCTATAAGAAGTGGCGGTATGAGGACCTTCCCATCCTGCCCGCCCCCTTCCACTATGTGGTGTCCGAGGAAAAGGCTGACCAGTTCCACATTCTCCGTTCCCTGATGGAGCGCCCCGATGTGACGGAACTGGTCAACGCCTGCGACGCGGGACGCGAGGGCGAGCTGATCTTCCGGCTGGTCTATGAGGCTGCCGGATGTTCCAAGCCTTTCTCCCGTCTCTGGATTTCTTCGATGGAGGATGCGGCAATCCGGGAGGGCTTTGCCGACCTGCACCCCGGCGCGGACTATGACCCGCTGTATCAATCGGCGCTTTGCCGCCAAAAGGCGGACTGGCTTATTGGTATCAATGCCTCACGGCTCTTTTCGGTGTTGTATCATCGAACGTTAAATATTGGGCGGGTGCAGACGCCCACCCTGGCGATGCTGGCCGACCGGGACAGTAAGATCGTCCTGTTCCGCAAGGAGAAATACCATTATGTGCGGCTGGCGCTGGAGGGGGCCGAGGCGGTCAGCGACCGCATTGTTTCCCCGGAGGACGCCCAGGCCATCCGGGATGCCTGTGACGGGCAGCGGGCCGTGTGTGTATCCCTGGTGCGGGAGAAAAAGACGGAGAACCCGCCCAAACTGTACGACCTGACCACCTTGCAGCGGGAGGCGAACCGGGTGTTCGGTTACACGGCCAAGCAAACCCTGGACTACGCCCAATCGCTCTATGAAAAGAAGCTGCTGACCTATCCCCGCACGGACAGCCGGTATCTGACCGGCGACATGGCGGAGACCGCCTCCGTGGTTCTGCATCTGGCAGCACGGGTGACGCCCTTCGATGCCTGCCCGGAGTTTTTCCCCGATGTTCTGGCGCTGGTGAACGACAAGGAGGTATCTGACCATCACGCGATCCTGCCGACGCTGGAACTGGAGAAAGCGAACGTTCCGGGGCTGCCTGTGGGTGAGCGCAATATCCTTCTGCTGGTCTGCTGCAAGCTGCTGTGTGCGGCGGCGGAGCCTTTCGTGTATGAGGCGGTCACGGCCACCTTTGATTGCGGCGGACATACCTTCACGGCAAAAGGAAAGCAGGTGCTTTCCCAGGGCTGGCGCGCCATCCAGGAGGTGTTCCGTTCCTCCCTGAAGGAGAAGCCGGAGGATGAAGATGCCGAGGGTGTTCTTCCCGCCTTGACCGAGGGGCAGGTCTTTGAGCCGGTCTCCGCCTCCGTCACCGAGCACTTCACTTCGCCCCCCAAGCCCTACACGGAGGACACCCTTCTGTCGGCCATGGAGAATGCGGGCAAGGAAGATATGCCGGACGAGGCAGAACGCAAGGGCCTGGGCACCCCGGCGACAAGGGCGGCCATCATTGAAAAGCTGGTGTCCGGCGGGTTCGTGGAGCGCAAGGGCAAGAACCTGATCCCTACAAAGGCAGGCGTTAACCTGGTCACGGTGCTGCCGGAGCTGCTGACCTCTCCCAAGCTCACAGCGGATTGGGAGCAGCGGTTGAACGAGGTGGCAAAGGGCCAGGCGTCGCCGGAGGACTTCATGGACGGGATCGAGGCAATGGCGGCGGAGCTGGTGCGGAAATACTCCCACATTTCCGAGGATGGGCAAAAGCTGTTCCAGCCGGAGAAAGAGACGGTGGGCCTCTGCCCCCGCTGCGGCAAGCCGGTCTATGAAGGCAAGAAGAATTTCGCCTGTTCGGACCGGGCCTGCCAGTTTGTCATGTGGAAGAATGACCGTTTCTGGACCAGCCGCCGCAAGGAAATGACCCGGAAGATGGCGGCCGACCTTCTGAAAAAAGGCCACACTTCCGTCAAGGGGATGTGGTCGGAGAAGAAAGGTTCCACCTATGACGCCGTGGTGATCCTGGACGATACCGGCGGCAAGTATGTCAATTTCAAGTTGGAGTTTCCCAAACGAAAGGATGGTGTGCATGGCAAAAAGTAAAACCGAGGTCAACTTCATGGAGCATTTGAAGCCGCTGCTCCCCGCAGGCGGTGACGCAAGCGAACTGGAGGCAGCGGCCCAGGCGCTTGCCGGACTTTCCCCGGAGGACCGTGACCTCCTGGCCGCTGTCCAGGAGTCTCCCTTCCGACTGACCACCCTGGAGCAGTTCCGGGAGTTTCCCGCGAATACCGAGTATTTCATTCTGGAGCCCAACATCCGCAAGGTGGAGGATGTGGGCTGGCGCTATCTGGCGCAGCATTTGGATGTCCTTCTGCCCCCGGAGCTGCTGGACGCCATTGATCCCGTTCCTTTCGGCAACCACGCCATGCGGGAGGAACAGGGGTGCTTCACCAGTAAAGGGTATCTCACCCTTTCCGGCGACGAGTGGGAGCATGAGCGTCCCAGGGAGAGGCAGACGGAGAAAAAGCCCTCCATCAAGGAGCGGCTGGAGCAGAGCCGGAAGGAATGTGCCAATCAGAGCAAGGCGCAGCCCCATCGGGAAAAGTCTGCGCCGGAACTGTAAGGAGGTGTCGTTATGCCCCATTATGACTATGACAAAGATTATCCCTTTGCCGCTTTCATCACCAACCTGGGCAAATATAACGAGGGTGCCCTTGTGGGCGAATGGGTGAAGTTCCCCACCACGGCGGAGGAACTGAAAAAGGTCTTTGAGCGTATCGGGATCGGTGCGAAGGACGACTTCGGGCAGACCTATGAGGAATGGTTCATCACGGACTACGACTGCTATGTGGACGGCCTCTATGACCTGCTGGGTGAGTATGCAAACCTGGACGAGCTGAACTACCTGGCTTCCAAACTGGATGATATGAGCCAGGATGAATATGAGCGGTTTCAGGCGGCTATGGAGATCGGCGATCACACGGGCAGCATCCAGGAGCTTATCAACCTGACGGAAAACCTGGACTGTTACGATGTTTACCCCGACATCCATGACCACGATGATCTGGGCCGGTATTATATCGAGGAACTGGACGCCATGCAGGTGCCGGAGCATCTGCGCAATTACATCGACTATGAAGCCTACGGGCGGGACATCGCCCTGGAGGAAAGCGGCCAGTTCACCGACCTGGGCTATGTGCGGGATACCGGGGACAGCTTCCATGAGTATTACGATGGTGAGCGCGGTAGCATCCCGGAGGAATACCGAGTAATGACCTTCCAGGATGACATCCCCGAAGAAGAAATTTCGGAATGGGCCATGGACCTTGCCTACGATATGGACGAGTTTTTCCGGCAGAACGATCCGCAGTATGCCGCCGAGCACCCGGAGGAACACGCGGCAAAGGAAGAAATCTACGAAAACCTGATGGCCGGGCGCATCTCCGCCCTGGACGAGAAACTGGCCGCCCTGGGGCAGACCCAGGAGGACTATCTGCCTTCGGAGATCGAGAAGTTCAAGGACGCCACCGGCTATGAGGAATTTCTGGATGTGGACCCCCAGGCGATCCGGGAGGCCATTGAAAACCCGGATCAGTCCCATGTGGACGAGATGCTGTCCTTTGCGGAGCAGGCAAACCGGGAGTATGAAGCGGAGTTGTACGGGCAGCAAGCGGCGCCCACCCCGGATGACCGAGAGACCGGCGAGACGGTGCGGACTCCCAGGGGCACCTTCCATGTGACGGATATGAGCCGGGAACAGATGGAGGCGGCCGGATACGGTTTCCACCACGAGTCCGAGGACGGAAAGTATCTCATCATGGCCAACGGCAGCCGCGCCTTTGCCATCCCCAGCGGAGACGCACCCGAACATACCGCGCCGGAGAAGTTGACTGTCCTGGTGGTGGAGCCCATGAAGGAACCCTATGTGAAGGAAATCGACCCCGGCCTCCATGCGCTGCAAGCGGAGGTGGGCGGCGACATTGCCGCCTCCTATCCCTTTGACGATCCGGTGGGGCTGGTGCTGAACGACGAGGGCAAGCTCATCGGTCTGGACCTGAACCGCTCTCTCCGGGACGAGCATGGGGAGATTTACGACATTGTGGCAGGCACCTTCTTGGTGGTGGGCCTGGGGCCGGAGAGTTTTGCGTCCCTGCCCCCGGACATGATCCAGAAATACACCGAGCAATTCAAGCGGCCGGAGCTGTTCGCCAGCATCAACGGGCAGATCGTATCCGTTCCCGTGGAGCCGGAAAACCCGCTGCGCACGGCGGAAATGACCCTGGAGGATGACTACGGCATGATCGACGGGATCATCAACAACGGCCGCCGTGGTGAGGAATTGGAGAAAGCCCAGACCGAGGCGCGCAGGACCACGCCGGAGAAAAAGCCTTCCATCCGGGAGCGACTGGAGGACGCAAAACGGGAGTGCGCGGAACGGAAAAGCCCGGACAAGCCTGCCCCGCAGAAGAAGCCCCCGGAGCTGGGCGACTTATGAGCCGGAGCAAGAAATGGCGTCTGGAATGGGCGTTCTTCCTGGGCGAGAACGGCAGACGCCAGTATAACAAGCTATGCAAGGGCTGTATCCATCCCTGCAAGCAGAGTTTCCGGGCGGTGGTGTTGTCCTGTCCGCACTATCTTTCCCTCCGTTCCAAAAAGTGCGGGAATTAGGGTTCAAAACAGTCAAAGAAACCGGCTGTGACGGCTTTTCCGTGTAGGGGCAGTATGATTTCCCATGTGGAGCGGCAGGGCGTTTCTGCATAGGAAAAACGCCGGATTTTCACCTTTTATCAAGCAAAATGGGAGCGTCAACATCGGATGCAGTTATCCGAGGTTGGCGCTCCCATTCTTTTTTTGTTCTGGCTGCGTCGCAGTCGATCAGTCATCCTCTAACAGCTTGGAGGGCGGGATTTTCAGCACTTGGGCGATCTTGAACAATGTTTCAAGAGATACGCCACGAACCGTACCTGTTCCTTCTACCTGACCAACGAAGTTGACACTTTTCCCGATCCTCTCCGCAAGGACCTCCTGTGTCATCCCCGCCTTTTTTCTGTAATATGCGATCTTCAAGCCCAAAGTGATATAGCGTTCTGGAAACTCCGTTTGCATAATATCACCTCCTGATATTATGCTACCAACAAAACAGGTAAATTATAATTGAGACCAATTAAAGAATTATTTACTTTAAGTCAATGTTTGTATATAATGAGAAGTGGATTGTTTACTTTGTTGGAGGGACTGGCTTGAAAATGGCGAAGATAGAACCGTGAACATATTTACTGTTAGTTTTTTTGGACACCGGATCATCCCGGAGTTTCGTGAGGCGGAGGATCGTGTGGAGGCGCTGGTTCATGCGCTGCTTTTGGAAAAGGAGTATGTGGAGTTCCTGGTCGGACGGGACGGAGATTTTGACCAGATCGTTTCCTCCGCTGTCAAACGCCAGCAGCGACTTGTTCGGGATGACAACAGTTCCTTGATTTGGATACTGCCATATCCCACGGCGGAGCTGCGCAACAATATGGAAAACTTTGAAACCTATTATGATGAAATCGAGATATGCGGCAGCGCGGCCAGCAGCCATCCAAAAGGCGCTTTTCAAATTCGCAACCGGCAGATGGTGAAGCGAAGCAATCTCGTTGTATTCTATGTGGACCATACAGGCGGCGGAGCTTATCAGACCATGCGCTATGCGCAGAAAGAAAAAAAGAATATACTAAATCTTGCTGGGGAAGGATACGGAGAAAAAGAATGAGCGCCATCATCTTTCGGTGATGGCGCTCATTTTCAGTAGCAGTAGTAGGCGCTGTGGGAATGTGTGTAAACGGTCAAAGGGGCGGCGCTGTGGGAAACAGTGTTTGCGGGCTGTGGGAAAGCTGACAGCTTTTCCATCAGGTCGTAAATATTTGTTTTCCATCGGTGGAGCGGCCGTTTTCCACATTTCCATAGTGCTATTCTGGAATATAGGAAGTCCCTCTTGTTATGAACAGTCGATAGATGGTCAAGGGAATATACCAGGTAGACACCAGCAGTCGCCAGACCAGGACGAAACCGCCGATCACTCCGCCAATAATAAAGTTCAGCAGAAACAACGGAAGGGCGGTTCCCAAAGAGCCGCCCGGCACGATCCAGGCAAACATCCGTGGGATGCCAAAAGGCAGACCGCAAAGGATGAACAGCCATACATAGTCGGTGACTCCATCTTTTGTGCAGACGGATTTGAAAATGCAGTACAGCAAAGCCGCCACCGCCACGGGCAGCACGCTCTTTTTGAAAAACTCTTTGATTACTTCGGATTTCGTCACAGTCAGCACCTCCATTCCTGGTTCCATTATATCAGCCGGATAACCATGCGCCCAGGGGTTTTGCAAAGACTGTCAAAAGCGCCCAATCCCCGTTACTCCAAGTCGTTGCTCCGCTGCCGCTGCTGTTCCTGTTCCTTCGGCCTTTCCAGCAGGGCGTCCACATTCTGGCGGAGGGTGTCATATTCCTTTTCCTCCCGTTGTATCTTCCGAAGTTCCGTTTGCAGGGCGGCCTTGCGGGCGGAGAGTCCTTCCAGTTCTGCTTTCACCTTATCGGAGGAAGGAAGTTTGGTGAGCCCGGCCTTTTTGATTTCCCTGGCGGCCGCCTCGAATAAGATAATCTCGCTCTCAAAGCCGCGCAGGAATTTTTCCTTGTCCTTTGATGCCTTGTATCGGTCATAGACAGGTTTCAGCTTGCGGTAGGTGTCGATCTGCTTTCCCAGGAGGGCAAGGTCGGCGATCCGCTGTTCCGTATCCCGCAGACTTTCCCTGGTACGGATGGAGGCGGCGGCAACGGCGTCACACCGTTCCACCAATTCCTCATAGCTGCCGATGCCGTGTTCGGTGAGAAAGTTCATGGTGGCGGCCGCCCGTTTCAGATTCTCGATGGTTGCCCACCGCTGGTATCCGGCACTCTGCTGGGCCTTGATATTGTTCTGAATGTCAATGAGCAGGCTGACCTTCCCGCTGCGCTGTTGGGGCTGTCTGGAGGGCCTGGGACCTCCGGCAATGCGGGAGACAACGGCTGCTTCCGTGTAATCGGCGCCCAGGGTTTTGAGCCGGGTGAACCTCTCCTGGTCCGGCGCCCTGGCGGAGATATACTTTCCCCGCTTGATTTCGTACCCTTCCCGCTGCAACCGGGCAAGCAAATCTTCCAGGCTGGAGGACACGGGGATCAGCCGGTCGATGGCGGCTTTCAGCTTTGCCTTGTAGCTGGTGCCGTTCTGTGCGGCCTGATGCTCAATGTAGCTCTTGCCCTTATCCCGGCCAGGGACGATGACGGACAAGCCGTGTTCTTTGCACAGCCGGTCGCTGGCCCGGCGTATCTCGTGATAGCTGCGCTTGTTGGAATGGTAGTGCTTGTGGTCGGTGAAGCTGACCGCATTGAAAATCAGGTGATTATGGACGTGATCCTTGTCAATGTGAGTGGTGAGGACAAATTCATATTTGCCGCCCAGGACCTCCCGTGCCAGTTCCATGCCGATCCGGTGGGCTTCCTCTGGCATGACCTCCCCAGGTTCAAAGGCTTGGATCAGGTGACGGCCCAGGTGTGTGCCCTTGTCGATGGAATGGCGGCGTGTCCATTCAAATTCAATGTCGGCGGTCTCGGCGGCGCAGCCGAAGGAGGACACCAACAGCTTCCCGTCCGTCTTGTCAGGATTGCAGATATAGTCAATCGCAGCTTTCAGCGTTGACTTAATAGGATGCGTCTTTGTAACTGCCATATCTGATCCAGCCTTTCCCGGATTTCCTCCATGTCGGCCTGATAGGTGGGGCCTCCGGCGTTGACCCGCTTGGCAATCTGATTGATGTTCCGGCCAATGGCGGACAGAAGTTTGTTCATCTCCTTAATGTCCCTGGTGTCCACCTGGATGATATATCCGTCAATCGCCATCTTCCGCAGGTAGGCGCCGATCCGCTTTGTCTGGAGCTGGGCCATCTTCTGTTCCATCAGTTCCTTTTCCTCGGCGGTCACATAGAACTTCACCTGGATATTTCGTTTTCGGTTTGCCATCGTGGTATCTCGCCTCTTTTCGTATCAGGGTTTGGGATGTTCCCAACAAGCATTTTTCGGGTTTAGGGAGAGGGTTCCCTAAAGCCAAAAATCGCAAGCGGGTACTCGTTTGCTGTGCTTGCTATCTACTCCATACCCCCACCGAAAGGCGGT